>OJJF01000023.1_pt1 | contig 231611 bp, 189 predicted proteins | sample 1596121 | NCBI WGS metagenome assembly OJJF01 (sample SAMEA4350135, study PRJEB24818) | metagenome | biome: human; feature: gut; material: faeces | place: Denmark | collected 2013-09 | reverse complement strand
CCATCACAGCATCAGGATTGACACTTAAAACCAGGTCTATGACATCCTCTATATGATGAGTATCGAAATAGTTCTTCACCGGATCATAGTTAGTAGGAGCTGCTATAACCACAAAATCAGCATCACTGTAGGCCTTGGCGCCGTCAAGCGTAGCGGTTAGCCTCAATGCCTTCTCAGACAAATACTTCTCAATATATTCATCCTGAATAGGTGATTGTTTACGATTGAGCATATCTACTTTCTCAGGAATCACATCGACTGCCGTCACCTGATGATGTTGTGACAAAAGCGTTGCTATGCTAAGACCAACATAGCCGGTACCCGCAACAGCAATCTTCAAATCTTTTGTATCCATTGTTGATTTATGTAAGCACTCATTGTATGGCTATAATACCCGTAAAGGTATTGTAGCTCACATTGAGTCATATTTTTGATTAATAATTAAGTTATTTTGCAATATTTACGGGCAGAAGTGCCACATAGTCGATTTCACCGGATACTAATTTTCGTAAAACATCCGCAATATATTTAACAGGACAAAGTCCGTTCATCTTGCAGCTTTCTATTCGTTAATCGCATAACGAACCGCCATGATAAAAAGACTGTAAAATCTTTCGTATCATCAAAGATAAAGTGGAAACAAGCATGGGGCAAGAGCCACACAATGAGTGCTTACTATATTAACAATCAACTGACAATTTTAGTTGTTCATCCAAACTTCTCTTCAAACGACCAGCCATTGGTTTGAACGTCCAATAGGTCAAACCGGCAGAAATAGGAGCTCCAATCAATGGTATCACTTTAGAAATCCCTCTAGCAAATCCATCTTTCGTCAATTTTATACCAATCCATTTTGCTACTTGTTTAGAGATATTATAGACTGTGTATTTAGTTAAAGTTTGTTTTGGAAGACGGACCACCACTTGCTCAGCAAAAGCCCTAGATAAAGTTTTCACAGCATCTAGTGCCATTTGTGACCCCATCATAACTCCGGTGAACAGTGTTAAAATATGCGCAGTTTCATCATTCAACTTTCCATTTTCACTTCGCAGATCAGACCAACCATATAGATAAAGCAGCTTTTGCGCTAATGCAAAAACATGTCCATAGAATTGGGCAATATCCGCAGGAATGGTTCCAGCTAAAGCCCATCCTCCAGGCAATCCAGCTAAAGCTGATGCACTACATACCAAAACCAAATGATACTTTATACATCCATTTGCGATTCTTGATATTTGTTTCTCATTCAGCACTTTTGTCGGAGATTCATTGACAGCTATGTTCAACTCGCCAATATTGCAATAAAGAGCCAATTCTTTACGCAGAAAAGATTCCCTATCTATTTCTACAAAAGGGAGAGCCATTGCTCCTGATAATACTTTGTTCCACAAATCTTTTTCGTTTTCCATATTGTTCTATTTTTTAGTATGTAAGCACTTACCCAATATCAGCTCAAGGGCTCCAAAACGCATTTGGATTCAGACATAACTGACGTTTCTGTTTTTCTATTAAGAGTTCTACAGCACCAACGGAAGAAGAAAACACGATCCAATTTCTTCCAATACAAAACATAAGAATCGATAAAAACGGGGCAAGAGCCTACAGTGAAGTTTACTTATCAAACTTCTCATACACCGAATTATTCGACTTAAATTCAGGCACTACTTGTTTCATCAGTCTTACCGTATCGTCTATCTTTACCAACAATGACAAGTTTTCAAGCTCATCATAAGCAGGAAGTATCGCATTTCGACCATACTCCCGAACTTTGGCAATACGTATTTTATAATGATCAGTTGGGATCGTATTTTCTTCGTTACTTAGCACTTCTTCATAAAGTTTTTCTCCGGGACGTAAACCGGTAAACTTGATTTCAATATCTTCATTCGGTACATACCCAGCCAAACGAATCATTCTTTCCGCCAAATCCACTATTTTAACGGGTTTACCCATATCGAATACAAATATCTGATTACCTGTACTCATGGTAGCGGCTTCCATCACCAAACGGCAAGCTTCAGGAATAGTCATAAAGAAACGGGTAATTTTTGGATCGGTCACCGTAACCGGTCCGCCTGTACTAATCTGTTTGCGAAAATAAGGTATTACACTACCATTACTCCCCAATACATTACCAAAGCGAGTGGTCACGAATTTAGTGACACCTTGAATTTCGCCACGCTCCATAGCTAAGCCTAAACTTTGCACATAGATTTCCGCCAGACGTTTGGAAGCACCCATTACATTCGTTGGATTGACTGCCTTATCTGTAGAAATCATGATCATTTTTTCTACACGATATTGTACGCAGAAATCAGCGACCATGCGTGAACCAACTACATTGACACGAACTGCCTCACAAGGATTTTCTTCCATCAACGGAACATGCTTATACGCTGCCGCGTGAAAAACAACCTGCGGATGGAACTTCTCAAAAGCCATCTGAAGGCGTTCTTTATTACGGATGTCGCCTATGAACGGAGTGAAGCTCAATTCGGAAAATGATTTCTCCAATTCTAAACGTATCTCATGCATCGGGGTCTCAGCATTATCATACAACACCAAGTGCTTGACTCCAAAAGTTGCAATCTGACGGCATAATTCACTACCGATGCTACCGGCAGCTCCCGTGATCATCACCGTCTTACCGGAAAAATTATCAATAATCTCCTGCATGTTGATTTTGATCTCTTCACGCCCAAGAAGGTCCTCAATTTTCACTTCACGGATGGCAGTTTTCTTCAATCCCGTACCAATGATATCAATTGAAGGAGATACCAGATTTTTAATTCCTATATTCTCTCCATATTTCACAAGTTGATCGGATTCATCCTGAACTGCCTTATCCGAAGGGAAAATAACACCGCCAATATTATATTTACTTACGAAACGACGGAAATTTGCTTCATCTTTAAAGTGATAGACTGGCTGTTCGGATATTCTGTATGATTTCAAACTCTGACTAGGATTAATATATCCTGCAACTTGATAATGCTTGCTACTATATAAACGTTGTTTTAGTGATACACTTTGATCATCTGTCCCATAAACCAACACACGAGTTTTTCTAAAATTTACCTGTGTGATCACCATATCATAAATCAACAATAAAGAAACTCTAAAACCTACCAGAAGAACAATAGACAGCAGTAAATCAATAAAGCAATATACCCAGGCCAGATGAAGCTCAACCCAACTTCCCGCAAAGACAGCAACAGCCAACATGCATATCTCCTTGAGAAATACCGCAAAGACTATTTTACCAAGGCTTCTGACCGATGCATGACGTATAATATTTTTATGAACTTTCAAAAAATAGAATAAAGAAAGGCTAAAAATAAAGGAACAGAATAGTAGTGATAAAAAAGCTGTTTTGCTAATATCTACTATTAATACAGAAACAAAAAGTATGGTTATACAAGTACTAACTACGGATAAAAGAGAATCAGTAAGAAGTACTATCCAATAGCTAAAATATTTTTTATATAAATGCTGATTAAAATAAGCCAATAGATATCTCATGATTTGTACGTGTTTAATATCAAAACTGATTACAAATAGTAGATAGTTGGAATCTCAAAGATGTAGGAGATAACTTCTTTAGAATCATTTGCGAACGCCTCAGAACAGTTTTCTTCTTTGCCTCATCCTCCGAATTGGCATACATAGACACACTATATCCCATCAGAAGAGACAGACACAAAGCAGCTTCCTGCTCAGCAGTCTTACCGTGACAAGGATACAGATCATTGATCTGTTCATGGATTTCGTTGTTCAGTCGTGCAAGATCATCAACATACACACCCGCCATATAATTACTTTTATGGAGCAGAGCATGAACTGTATTTTGAAGTTTATCGATTTTTTCTTGTAAACAGGAAGTCGTCATTACCCACTTAGTTTTTTTCACCTATAGGCTCAACATAGCCAATCGGCATGTCTACGCAGGCGCAACCAAGCATGTTCAGTCGAACAGCAATCTTACTTTTACCATCTACATTGACAAGCTCACCTACAAGCCCCTGCAGAGGTCCTTTAATTACTTGAACTTTCTCACCACGTGCCAAAGGAGAGCTATTCATACAGACTGTTTCATCCGAATAATCAAGCATGAAACGGAAACGGGCCATCTGCTCGTCAGGAATAACAGCAGGACTGCTTTCACCACGCATCACCATATAGCGGCTCACAGTAGAAAGGCTCAGAACTTCCACCCGTTCTTTCGGATCGGCGTGGACAAACACCATCATCGGAAGAAGAACGGACTCGATCAGTTTGCGGCGGTCACTCCATTGATGCATCTCCTGTTGAAGAGGAATGAAATTCTCAATGCCCATCTTGTCCAGATACTCAGATACTTTTTTCTCGTGATGCATACGGACCAAAGCAACATACCAGCGCTTTGAGTGTGCTACGCCTTCCCCTGTCCCAAAGCTAGGCCCAGCATTAATAGATTTCTTGTTTGTTAGAATCATCTTTTTTTACCCCATGTTTTTCCGTTACTTCTTAGGTAACGGAAAAACACACATTCAGGGACAAACGTAATGGGAACAGTGAAGAACATCGACAAATACGTGATAGAAGGAGTTTGCAGCCTGCGAGAAGGGGTATATTCCTGTGGAAATATGGTATAACGGAAGTGGGACATGAAGATAATGTTTTTTCATGTTCAAAGCCTTTTTTGCCTTATATTGCGGATAAAACTAAAAAAAATGGGATTTTATTTGTTTTCTATTTGTGTTTTTGTCTATCTTTGCGTCATATTTAAATCCGTTACCTAAGAAGTAACGCACATACTTTAATACTGATTATTAATATTTTAGATATTTACAACGTTCCCATCGAGCAGTTCTTTACGTAAGACAAATTCATTTTATTCACTTCCGTACGTTCCTTCAGTCCGAATCCCTTCAAATAGATCTGGGTTGTCTTGATGGACTTATGTCCCAGCGACTCGCTGATCATTTCAATAGGGACGCCACGATATTTGGCGGTAGTCGCCCATGAATGGCGGAGCGTATAGGAAGTCACCGGAGAAGTCAGACGCAAAGCTTTTGCCAATCCCTTCAAATGGTTATTGAACCGGCGAAGGGCGGACTGGTATTCACGGTAAGCACGTTCATCCTTACGCTTCTTGTCACCCGAAAGGATATCGAACAGATAGTCGGGACAATCCGGACGTGAAGGCTGATGATTCAGGAGCTGGCTGATCATCTCCTGCGCCGTATCAAGGATTTCCACACTCATCGGAGTCTTCGTCTTGATACGGCTGTAACGGAGAATATTCTGATCCAGGGCAGACTTCTCAAGATGTGCCAGATCGGCAAAGGACATCCCGCAGAACTGGAACATCAATCCGGCAATGGCCTGTGTACGTCGCAAACGGTCCGTCTTGGGATCCTCATACAGAAGCTTATGCAATTCCGGAACCGGCAACGCGCGTTTCTGCCGAATGTCCACTCCGGTATATACATCATGAAACAGTCGGGGGACATACGGAGCTCTCCCCGACTCCACTCCACGATTATAAACACTACGCAACATACGCATATAGGTAGAAACCGTATTCGGTTTCAAACCACAATCACTCAGATGCTGACCGTAACGGCGCAGACACTCACGGGTAACCTGACGGAACGACACGTTCTGCGTACCACAAAAGTTACTGAAAGAAAAAAGGGCATTCTTATAGACATGCGCTGTAGAAAAGCGCCCCTCTCTTTGTAAACGACCGATGTATAGTTCCCCACACCGGCTAAATCCATTCTTACTTTTCATCTTATATCACTAGTTATTTTATATACAAGTATAGGGCGAAAATATGAAAATTCCATCTTCGTCCGGCAGAGATTCTTAATTTTATTTAATTCAGGAAGAGTGGTAACGGCCGGACAGATGTTCCGGAGAGCAAGGGAGGCACGTAAAAAAAGAGAGGCAAAGGAAAAACGCCTGTTTGTAATAAACTTTGTTAAACGTTCAACCGCAAAAACCGTACTATTTATCAACATCACTTCCTGCGTATATACGCGCAATTTTAATTGGTAGCGGATAATTCTCATATCATTACACAGTAATATCAACCGGCATTTTCCTTATTTTGAAAAATACGAATATTCGTCCTAGCTTTGCACTTCGGTTTTAACCAATACCTCCGTTTCTCACCGAGAAACACCCTCTTGGTTTTAAAGAAACGGGACGTTGGTTTTAAAGGAACGGCCCGTTGGTTTTAAACCAAAAAGAGGCATTTGTAACTACTTGATTTTCAATTTCTTATAAAAGCAGAATTCCGTCCCCGTAACCTATGGGATTTTTCTCAACAAACAAAACGGAATTCATGGCCCGAAGCGGTCTGATGCATATAATATTTATTTACAATTAAGAATTAAAATCCCATGGTTACAGTTACGATTACCATCAAGCCGTATCTGGCAAGGTATATGTACGTACGTTACGCACAAAGTTTAGAACCCGAATCCGAAAGTCGCCCCTCACCTTCTTCGTCAGCCTCTCTCCGAAAACCGATTCCTATCCATCTCTCTCACATCACTCCCATCTATCATTTTCTCTATCAGTTATCCGTCCCGCATCCATCCAGAGCATCCTGGAAAGAAACAGGAAATATCACGTTTGTTCTGCCTAATCCAGCCTACGGAAAGAATCCGGAAGTATATAATTATATCGGGCAGGAAAGCGCATTAACCATAGAAAAGGAAATCGAAGTGGAAATGAGGGCGGAACTCTATGAATTTCTGCTGGAGAATAAATTCAAAAACGGAATCATGTTCAAACGCTCGATGGAGCTTTTTGTGGAACATTATAATATGGAAGGTACAGTGGAGGAAGATAGCCTGATGAGGGCTTTTAAGAGGTGGAGGAAGGCGATGAAAGATAATAGAAAATACTAATACATCTAAAAAAGGGGCTGTCCGATTTTGGACAGCCCCACACAAAAATAAGTCTTATATTTAGGCTGCACTAATAAAGCTACCTAAATCTTTATATCTTTCCTCTATTTTAACAAACTACTATCAGGGAACTATCTGTCCGATTCATCATCTCTCCAATGTTCAGGTTTGTTCAACTCATCCGAACACCTGATCTTTCCTTTATCCACATCAAATCCCTTCGGACTGATTGCCTGAACCATCCAATAATCCGAGAACTGTTCCAGTATCGGGTAAGGAGCAGGATAACCCAGCCTGGCTGCATCCGGTATAAAACCATATTTTGGATAATATTCTTTATGCCCCAATACAAACACAAGGCACGAACCTTTTTCCTGCAACCTCTCTATACCTGCCCGTATCAGCATTCCGCCTATACCCTGCCGTTGATATTCCGGCTTGACAGCTAAAGGTGCAAGAATGTGCATCATCTGTTGTGCTCCCTGACCATCAAAATAGGCTCTGGTGAAGAGAATGTGTCCGACAGCCTCACCTTTGTAGAAAGCAAGCAACGAAACCATTGGTTCTGCGGTTTTGTCAGCCAGCAGATCGGCTACCAACTGTGCTTCTTTGTCATAGCCAAACGCTTGTTTTTCAACAGTCATTATGCTGTCGAAATCATCTGTATTGGTCTCTCTGATTTGTATATTAATTGAATTTATCATTTCATTGTTTTTTTGAGCATGTATATCTTGCAGATAGTTATTATCCGCCTTATAGACATGCGATTATACTTATTATATAGAATATGAAAATAACTCTGGCAAGAATATGCCAGAGTATGAATTAAGGGATAACCTTGACAGACTGCCAAAGGTTATTTACTTCACGGACTCCTTCTTAGCTTTACACATAGACCGCAAAGGTAATGCTTTCTATTGCATTATGCTATAGTTTGCAGCGAAAACTATCCATCAATTTTACTTTTTTATTGATAGAAACTACTTTTATTTCATTCTCTCCCGGCTGCAACTCCACATTTTTCCATTCTAAAATAGCATACTGATCCGGCATTGCCTTACCATAGCTTTTTCCATTGACAAACAGTTCCGCCCCGGGCTGATTAGTGAATGCAGTAATCGTTTGCAGACGTCGGGAACGTACGGTGTTACGTTTTCCGGCCAGATAAAGCACAGGTTCTTCCTTGTTCCAGTTAGCCTTATAAAAGTAGAACGCGTCCTTACGTACTTTCCGGTCAAAGGTAACCAGCCCCTTATCATTAATTCCCGGACGATCGCCTTCCGTACGGTGAGCCGCACCGAAATCAAACATATTCCATACAAAGCTACCCCATATATAAGGACGGGAAGAAATCGCTTTCCAGTTCTCGATATGATAATAGGTCTGCCAATTCTCCGGATGCCACCAACTGTTTGGCACGGATTTTACCAACGAATCCTGCTGATGATAAATGCTGGCACCGGCACCATACTCACTGATGGCAATACGAATTTCCGGATAATCTCTATGCATACCGTCCAGCCAGCGTCCTAAATCGGCCGGGGTGCCTCCATACCATCCGTCGTACCGATTCCATGCGATGGCATCCGTTATGAAATTCAAGTCACCCATTTGATTACTTGCCGAAGTGGTAGGACGCGTAGTATCTTCCTGATGCGCCAGCTCATTTAATTCCTTGATATATTCCACCGGATTATCACCGGATTCAAGCAGTTCATTGAACAGCCCCCATACACAGATGGAAGGATGATTAAAATGTTGGCGGATCAGCTCCTTCAGCTGTTCTTTCCCATTGGCACGGAAAGAAGGCAGATTAACAAATCCTTTATCATCATATCCTCCGGGACCGATAAAAGGTATTTCTGCCCAGACAATAATCCCATTCTTATCCATCAGATCATAGAAATAGGTAGCTTGCGGATAATGTGCCAGCCGAACCGCATTCACTCCCATTTCCAGCATCAGGGCTGCATCTTCTTCATGATGCTGAGGACGTAAAGCATTACCCACCTCACTCCTGTCCTGATGCCGGCAAACACCGTGAAGAGGCAGATGCTTGCCATTCAAAAAGAATCCCTTATCCGGATCAATCCGATAATAACGAAGTCCTAAAGGCTGCGTCACACAATCTACCAGCTGCCCTCCTCTCGACAGAGAAACCTCCGCCTGATAAAGGAACGGGTCCTGACGGCCATTCCACAGATGAGGATTATTTATCTCAAATGTAAGTTCCTGCTGCAAAGCTGCATTCCCGGCAAGAGTAAGTGTCTGTTTCTGTTGCGCCACCACTTTCTGACCATCCAGCAAACGGACACCCAGTTCTACTTCCTGACCGGCATTATTACCATTTGCCAAATCAACGACCGCCCTTATTTTCGCATATTGATGACTGACACTATCCTGTATCAGACGAACTCCCGGAGATGCATAATTCAAAGGAGAAATACATGCCTCATCAGTGATCAGCAGATGCACATCCCTGTAAATACCGCCATAAAAATTAAAGTCACCCACCAAAGGCATCACGTCCAGTTGTTCTCCATTATTCACCCGCACTAATATAGAGTTCTCTTTTCCATAATTCACCTCTCCGGTTATTTCAAAGACAAAAGCTCCGTATCCTCCACGATGTTCACCGATATGACGGCGATTGATAAATACATCTGCTATACTGTTCGCCCCTTCGAAACGAAGGAAAAGACGCTTGCCTTGCCATTCGGGACGAATGAACAGTTTCTTTTCATAATTACCGATTCCCCGTTTATAGTCGATCTTTCCGGACAAAGCATCCTGTGCATTCCAGGTATGGGGCAGATCTACTCTTATTTCCGACCCTTTCTGCACCTGATGCGAGAATCGGAACTTCCAGTTGTCGTTTAATAAAATATCCTGCCGCTGAGCAAATAGCGGCATACTGCAAAACAGAAATAAAGCAACTGCCATCAAACGGCAGCATGACATAATTGGTGTTCTCATATTATTTTTTTAATGATGATTTCTTCACTTTGATAAAAGAAGAGAGTGATTCAACTTTACTCTTATATTTTTTCTCATTGACTCTATTTTTGTTTTCTTCTTTATCTATCCGATGATCGAACAGCATACTTGCTTTCTTCACGTCACCTTTCATCCATTCGGCATAACTAAAACGTTGATCAACCGCATTGTCTCCCCCTTCCCACTGAATATAGACTTCATCCTTCGTCTTAGCCTTCAGATTGCTGAAAACTTTTGCAAAGCTCTGTCCATCCAACTGTTCTGCTGGTTGTGGTATCTGGCATAACTCGCACAAAGTAGGATACAAATCTACAAACTCAACCATCGACCGGGTCTTTCCTTTTTTCATTCCGGGCACACGGATAATCAACGGCACATGAGTAGAACGGTCCATCAGATTATGTTTACCCACAAAATCATGTTCGCCCAGATTCCAGCCATGATCTCCCAACAGTACCACAATCGTATTCTCCGCCAGGCCTAACTCATCCAGAGCATCCAGCACTATTCCGATTTGTGCATCCACGTAGCTCAGGCAAGCATAATATCCATGCTTCACTTCCCGCTGAAAATCGGCATCCCCCGTATCAGTCACCCGTGCATAAGCATATATCTCACTCGAATTACGGACTTGTTCCGGCAAGCCTTCCGGTCTGAAACGGTTGGAAGCCAAAGGTATCTCTTCCCGCTTATACAAATCCCAATATTTCTTCGGGGCATTAAACGGCAAATGAGGTTTCCAAAATCCGCAAGCCAGGAAAAACGGCTTGTTCATTTCTTTCATACGCCGCAGGTCACGAATGGCACGTTCCGCCAATTTTCCGTCATCGTATGCCGTATCCGGAACATCCGCTGACTCGCAAAACGGTCCGCGCATAGTCTTGGGATTGATCGTCTTGCCCGATTCTGAGTTCATCCAAAGTTCCCATTTATTATATTCCGCCCAATAGACATCGTATCCATCCGGATGATTCCGGTAGGGAGGTTCGCTCCACGATGCGGCATGATCGCTCATGTGGTGAAAAACTTTGCCATCCGAAACTGTATGATAACCATTCTTTGTGAACCATCCGGAAAGAGGTATAGCCTCCGGACAATCCTTGCTGGCATAAGCCGAGAAATTCACAAAACGATCGGGATAGTGAGGATATACGCCTGTCAGAAGGCTGGCACGGGAAGCGCCACTCACCGGAACATTGCAATAAGCGTTCTGAAACAAGACTCCGCTCGATGCCAGACGATCCATATTCGGAGTCTTGACCGCCTCCACTCCGTAACAACCCAGTTCGGGACGCATATCGTCAGCCATCAGAAAAAGAACATTCATTCTGGAAACATCGGAGACATTGTGCTGCGCCTGCACAGCAGAGGCCATACAGCAAGCTGTCCCGCAAAGAAGGGTATATTTTACCGAAATAGCGTTCTTCATTTTATAGTTTAAATTTTCAAGACCTGCAATATACAAAATATTACAGGTCTTGCCTCTGTTTTTACTCAAAAAATTATTTAGTCCATACCGGATTCTGTTCCAGATTCGTATTCAGTGCCAGTTGCTTCAGAGGCAGCGGATACAGGTAATAATGTTCCTGCCATCCGAGCGGAGCGTCAAAGAAGTAAACATACCCTTCGTCATTACTCGGTCCGCCGGTTACTTTCAGATTTTTAGCCGAAGCTCCCGTCACATATACTCCCAACGGGCGTTTATTGACATAGTCTCCTTTTTTCCATCTGCGAAGGTCATCCAGACGGAATCCTTCCCCCATCAGTTCCACACGTCTCTCCCTGCGTACCTCCCACAGAAGAGCAGGAACGGAAGGATCACGGGCCGTATCAAAATCATCTGTAATGTCTTCGACCGTCATTTTCGCTACATGTCCGCGTGCACGAAGTTTATTAATGGATTTATCGGCAGCCGTCTGATCAAACTTACCTAATTCGCACATGGCTTCGGCATAATTCACCATTACCTCTCCTACACGGAACAAAGGCGCATCTGTCGTATTCACTCCATTGGCATTGGTAGCTACGGTATGCGTATTATAGTACTTCCATACCCAGAATCCCATTTGAGAAGCATTCCAGCCCTGTCCCCAGTTCTGATTCTTGAAGTGCGGCTGCCCCTGCACCGTGAATCCTTTGAAGTTGGAAGACGGCAAACGATGATAAGTCTCACCGGAGATTGTAGCAAGAAGATCTATAAACTCTCTGTCCTGCGCATGATCCGTATATTTCCAGTCGGCCGTGCTCGGACCATTTTCTTTCTTTACCATATAGGGAGGACATATCGTCAGATACAACCGGTAATCACGGTCGCGGAACTGTCCGTAAATCTCCTTATCACCGCCATACCGACTGGTGGTAGTACTTACCGGACGACCATCCGTACACAGATAACTGTCTACCGCATCCTTTGTCGCCTCAATATAAGATTCACCGGTACGCACCATGCGTGTCAGGCCATGCATCAACTGACCGGTTTCATAGGCTTTATACAAGATAATGCCCGTCACCCCATCCAAAGACTCCGAATTGAAAAGCTCGTCATACTGTGGATGTACATTCGGATAAACCTTCAAGACTTCTTCCGACGCACGTACACACTCTTTCAAGTAAGTCTCGGCATCAGACAATCCATGATACTTCCGCCAAGTACCCTCGAACAAGGCAAAACGGGAAATAAGTGCCTGCACCACAGATATACCAATGGTGTTTTTGCCATCGTCCGCACCGATATGTGTCTCCGCATATTTCAGATTGGACAGGATATTCGAAGCCACCAGATCGCGACTATCCCGTTTGCCATACAGTTCCGGACTGTCTTCTTTCAACGCATTCTCCACCCAAGGGATATCTCCAAAGCGGGAAAGCATCTGAAAGTATTTATATGAACGGAAGAAATAGCCGACACTGCGCCAGTGCTCCTTCTCCGTATCATTCATCTGCGAACCATCGATATTGTCCATCATCAGATTTACCCGGCGGATATAGTCGTAATCCCATTCCTTGACTTCATCTGTTGCCTTCGCCTTCTGGTATGCCCACTGCCCTTCATATCCGGACAAACCTTTGATCATATTGTCCGACTCAAAATCTCCGCGGAATATTTCGTCCGTCTGCCCCGTATCATACGTATATCCGAAGAATACATTATATAATCCCCATGCATACGTTTTGAAGTTATCATAGGTAGTAAAGACTGTCGCTTCCGTCTGTTGTCCTTTCGGATAAACTTCCAGAAAAGAGTCATTCAAACAAGACGACATCAGCAAACAGAGACTAATGCCCGTACCCAGTATATATTTCTTCATAACAATTACTCTTTTAAATAGTGAAACAATCAGAATGAAAGGTTGATACCAAACGAATACTGCCGCATATACGGATAGGTAAAACCGCGTTGTCCCAAGTCATCCGTTACCGAACGTTCCGGATCGAGTCCTTTCGGCAAATGATCGAATGTATAAAGATTCTCACCGCTAAAGAAGACAGCCAGATTATTGACACCGATCTTAGTCATCCACTTGGACGGGAAATTATAAGATAAGGTGATGTTCCGGATACTCAGGTAGGAACCATCCTGCAGATAACGGGTCTGAATACGTGTATTGGCAGCTGTATTTCCGGCAGCTTTCTCATACAGACGGGGGAAATAGCTGTCTGTGCGTTCCGGCGTCCAGTAATTCAGTTGTGTGTCATATACCGTCGTCCATGCGTCATAGTGCGGATAGAACAAGTCATTCATAATCCACAAATCACGTTTGCCTACTCCCTGCAACAGGAAAGATAAAGAGACCCCCTTCCAGTTTGCACCACCGTGGATGCCATACTGATAACGACGGGTACTATTACCGATGATCTTACGGTCGCCCGGATCTTTCGTCGTACTTGTACCTCCGTTGATAATATCGTTGTCATCCAGATCTTTATACAGGATATCACCCGGATTCGGATTGTAGCCTTCCACTTTTGGAATGCCTGCTTTCAGCTTGCCATCGGCATCAAAATCATCAACAGTATACAGGCGGTCGGTAACATACCCCCAGATTTCACCCAGTTCCATACCTACACGGTAAGTATCTTTATCGTTCTTATCCTTGCCGAAGAGACCTGTCTCGTTATTATACTTGGTAATCTTGGTTTTAGCATCATAAAGGTTGAAGCCCAGATTGTATTTCACTTTTCCGATCTGATCATTCCAGTCTACAGTGATCTCCCATCCTTTGGAACGAAGATCGGCAGTATTCTGCAAAGGAGCACTTGCACCCAGTACAGCCGGTAATTCCGCTCCCGGAGCGAGCATACCTTTCGTATCACGACGATACCAGTCGAATACAAGATTCAGCCTGTTGTTCAATAAACCCAGATCAAAACCGACATCGACAGTCGTCACTTTCTCCCAGGTAAAACTGTTACTGACCAATGCAGCTGGTTTAAGGGTAGTTACCTTGATACCCGAAACGGTCCAGTAAGCCTGCTCGGCATCCATGCCCGGAATATAAGCGTAAGGAGTGATACTCTGATTGCCGATATTACCCCACGAAGCACGCAATTTTAAGTTAGACAATACGGATGTCAACGGTTTCATAAACGCTTCTTCGCTCACACGCCATCCGGCAGAGACAGAAGGAAAGAAACCGAAGCGACTGTCTTTCGGAAATTTGGAAGAGCCGTCATAGCGTCCGTTCGTTTCAATCAGATATTTGCCGGCAAAGGAGTAGTTGATACGATAGAATAATCCTCTTACCGTATAGCGTTCGAATTTATCTTTAGCGAAATAATCTCCCGTAGCCTGCGATATAGAAGGAAGGTCTTCGTTAATCATGTTCATACGCGACATTTCCGCATAGCGATAGTCACTGCTCTCCTGATTGAAACCTCCCATCACGGTGACTTCATGCTTGCCCCATGTGTTATTGTAGTTTCCGTAGAAGTTCAGGGCATTATAATCGGTAATGCCGTTGGAGTTTTCATACTTAGAGTTTGCCGTCGAAGTCTCTTTCACAAAGTTACCTCCGTGGGCATAATAGAACTTCTTTTCAAACTTGGTCTTTTCATTACTCAGATGGTTGTATGTATATTCACCCACCAGTTTGACGTTCTTCAAAGGAGTAATCGTCACCTTTCCGAAGATACGGATATTGTTTTTCTGGATAGTCGTCGGATAAGCAAGATTAATCAGATTCCGGGGAGTATTAATCGGTAGTTCTTCTCCGTCGATATTCATTGTTCCGGTAGGGAAATAAGACGGGAAGGCAACGGCTGCTCCCCAAATTCCATATCCTCCCGAAGTCTCCGGCAATTCTGATTTCGAGTTCGTGTATTTGATATCCAGTTCCGGAGTAATCCATGAGAATACGTCCGAACGGATATAAGAAGACACATTGTAACGTTTATACGCATCCTTGTCCGAGGCCAGTACTCCATTCTCATCGACCATACCGAAAGAGAAACGATAAGATATATCTTTCGTGCCGCCACCTACAGAAAGATTGTGCGTCTGCTGGAAACCGGTCTCCATCATATCATCAAACAGATTGGTTTCTGCCAGACTATAGCGCAATCCGTCCACCATTGCATACCCATCGGGATAAGCCGAAGGATTGGCATTGTATTCTTTCAATAAATCCAGCCACGTATCCACATTCTGTCCACTCTGATAGTTGATGGTTCCCATGTCTTTATAAGCCTGCACCGTCTGAAGCGGTGTTGCCTTACGAGGCATATTGGCAGGTCTGCTAAATGAGAAATTGTTAGAATAATTAATAGAAAGCCTGGTTGAATCCGATCCTTTCTTTGTCGTAATCAGAATGACGCCAAATGCGGCACGTGCCCCGTAGATAGCCGAAGAAGCAGCATCTTTCAAGACCGTTACTGATTCAATATCATTCGGATCGAGCATATTGATATCCATTTCTACGTTATCCACCAGAACCAACGGTTTGCCATTCTTATCCAGACTGTTGACACCACGGATATTGAAACTCATTTCCTCTCCTGGTCTACCGGAGTTACCCGTAATCTGCAAACCGGGCATCGCACCTTTCAAGGCATCGCTGACCGACACTACCGGACGGTCTCCCAATACTTCATCCATCTTCACACTGCTTACCGCACCGGTCAGATTCGCTTTCTTCTGTACACCGTAGCCTACTACCACCACTTCGTCAATCAGACGGCTGTCTTCTTTCAGAGCAATGTGCAAAGGAGTCTGATTTTTGACAACGACTTCCTGCGTAGCATATCCGATATAAGACACGGATAATCGTGCATTCGGAGTCACCGACAGAGAAAAGTTTCCATCCATATCCGTAATCGTGCCTTCCGTAGAATTCAGCACTTTCACATTGGCACCAATCACTCCTTCACCCGAAGGATCGGTCACTTTGCCTTTCAGGACAAACGCTTTTCCCTGTTCCTTTTCAGGCACTGCGGCATGGAATATGACCACCCGGTTTCCATTCACTTCATAACTGATCCCCGTACCAGTCAGCAGTTGGGCCATCACGTCATTAATTGTACCCTTGTCCACGTTCACAGAGACTTTCTTATTCAGGTCAATGTCGTTATTGCGAATCAGAAAAGAATAATTTCCCTGCTTCCTGACTACTTCAATGGCTTCTTTCAAAGTAACGTTATCTGCTTTGACACTGAACTTCTTGTTTTGTTCCTGCGCTGAAAGTTGAAAACCTGTCAGGACATTACTTAGGGACAAAAGCAGAAACATCAATAATGTTTTTCTTATTATCAATCTCATTTTTATCACTATTAAAGGTTAACATATAGTTATTTATCGTAGCTGCGGACTGCCGGTATATCTATCGGCTGTGTCCATTTTCTTTCTCCTTCCTTTTATCTTACCCCCTTTCTTTTATCGGTAATAAAGATGGTGTCACCACTGACTTTCCACGTGTATTGTTTCTCAACGTTGATTTCGTGTAATATATCATAAATATTCTGATTACTGTCGAAGGAACCGGAGAAGTGTTCGGCCTTCAGACGTTCGCTTTCTATGCTGATCTTCACCTGGAATTTACGTTCCAGACGATGGGCAATATCAGCGAATGAAGCATTCTCGAAGGTCAACCCGCCATCCAGCCAATCGCAGGCTTTACTTGCATTGGTCTTCAGCTTTTCCATTCGTCCGGTGTTCTTGTTATACAGTGCCTGCTCATTCGGGAATAATTTCATCACAGAATTAGCAGACGCCGATAAATTCACCCTGCCTTCCAGCAGAGACACCATCACATAATTATCGTCATCATAAGCACGGACATTGAATACCGTGCCGACTACCTGCACCTGCACATCGTTCGTCTTCACGAAGAAGGGAACCTCTGCATTTTTCGCAACTTTAAAGTATCCTTCGCCATCCAACGTCACATTACGTTCGCGGATACCAAACCCACGGTGATAGCGCAATACAGAACCTGCATTCAGAGAAACCTCCGTCCCGTCAGGAAGAACGATATTCGTTCTCGATCCGGCAGGAACCTTGATTTCGTAAGGAGAATCGGCGTTGGTATATACTTCCGTCAGATTTTCCGTATACGTATACCAGAAATAGTTGCAGCCGATCAGCAGAATAACGGCGGCAGCCACTTTCAGCCAGACAGGTATCAGTTTCCGGACAGGCTTCGAAGAGGCAGGAGCAGTCATTCTCTCCTTTATCCGCACTAAATTGGAGTTTTCTATTTCTGCAAACGACGGTACGGAAGAAAGTGCCCATACGGCAGACATTTCCCGGAAAGTCCGGGCAGCTGCTTCATTGGAAGCCAGAAAGGCAAGCAACGTTTCTTTTTCTTCATCGGTACTATTGCCCGACAAATAATTACTAATCTGTAATTCCAGTTCTTCTTTATCGTAATATTCTATCATAAACCGTTCTTTTTCTATGGTGTATATAACTAGATACGCAATAAAAAAAGAAACGTTTAAAAGAAAACCGATTTTTTTTAAAGAAACATCAAAATAGCTATCATATAGGGAGTACCAAGGGATTCGCGCAATTTAGTCAGCGCAATTTTCATCTGCACCCTGACGGTGGCGACATTAATATTCTGCTCTTCCGCAATTTCGCTGTACGATTTGCCTTCATACAGGCTCGCCTTAAAAACAGCACGGCATTTGGCAGGGAGTTCCTCTACTTTCCGCAGAATGATCTCGTTCATTTCACTGCTTTCCAATGCCTGCAATGGATTGTCGGAAGAAAGAATATGATTTTCTAGAAAAGCCCATATTTCCTCCATCTGTTCGGTCATTATGCGCTCATTAAAAGCGGAAGACCGCAAATAACTGATACTTGCATTCTGTATAGCCCGACGAAGATACGGAAGGGCAGGATAAGTGATATGGTGGCGATTCTGCCAGAAAGAGACGAAGACATCATTGACTATTTCACCGGCGACTCTCTTGTCATGTACATAGTAAACAGCTATCGCACACAGGTATAAATAGTACGTATGATAAATTTTATCAAATGCTTTGGTGCTACCGTGATTCAGTTGTTCGATTAGTTTTTCAGAGACTTCTGGTAAATTCATTCGTTCTTTTTCTTTAAGGGACGGGTGCAAATATAGCGATTAATTCAGAAACTCAAAATTCCGGTTATTAAAACCGGAACTTTGAATCGTGAATTATAACCCCATCGGTATCTTCAACAGATACCATACGATAAACAGCAATGTCCATGCTGCCAGAATGCACAAGGAGTACCTCCATGTATATTTCAGCAACGATCCGTATGTGATCTGTTTGTCATATTGCCGCATATACGTCAACACCAGCGGCATATAGAATAAGAAAGGAGTAATGGCATTCGTCGAACTGTCTCCGATACGAAAAGCACACTGCGTGACGTCCGGCGAAATCCCCATCTGCGCAAACATCGGGATGAAGATGAAAGACATAAATGCCCATTTGGAAGTGGCGGATACCATAATCAGATTGATAAATGCCGTAAACAGGATAAACAAGATGAGTGCGGACAAAGGAGCCGGCTCAAAAGAAGAAAGCAGGTCCGCTCCCATAATCGCAAGACACTTGTCCAAATGAGAATACTCGAAACAGGCAAACATCTGGGCAGCAAAAAAAGCAATAACGAAATACACACCCAGCAGTTTGATCGGCTGGGTAAGTCCTTCGATCACATCATTATCGCTGCGATAACGACCGGAACTGAACCCATAAGCCATCCCCGTAAAACCTGCGCCCAGAGATAGCAGAAACAGGATACCGGCTATGAAGGGCGAGTGCATCAAACCTCCGTTAACGCCACGCAGGATACCATAGGAGGAGAAAGTAAGCCACAAAATAAGGGCAACGTATATCCCTGCCACTGTGACAGCCACCATCAGCGCACGACGTTCTTTCCGTGACAAAGGGCGGTAGGCTTCGACTTTCACACTACCCTCATATTTTCCTAGGTTCGGGAGAAGCCATTTTTGAGTCACCCAATAAACGATCCCGGTAATTACCACTGTCGAAGCACTCATAAAGAAGTAGTTGCACAGCGGCTCCGTGTTTCCCTGATATCCCATCAGTGTGAGCGCGGCTTCCTGAGTGGTATGCGCCAAGAGCGGGTCCATCGTACTCAGTACGATATTGGCACTATATCCGCAGGCCACGGAAACGTAAGCCGTCACAATCCCCGCTATCGGATGAAGTCCCACCCACTGAAACAGCATGGCGGCAATGGGAAGCAGAATAATATAACCGCCGTCACCAATGACGTTCGACAGCAATCCGAGGACAATCACCCACAGGATAACTTTTCTTTTCTCTTTCCGGTTTCCCACTCCCAGACGGATGCACGCATCGATAAATCCGGAATGTTGGGCCACACCCAGTCCGAACATGGCGATAATCACCATGCCAAGCGGAGCAAAACCGGTAAAATTCTTGATAGCATTCCGCAACCACCAGCGAATTCCCTCAGGACTCAGCAGGCTTTGCACCCGAATATCCTCCCCTGATTGCGGCAGCGTTACTTTCAGTCCGTAGATATCACATATCCACGAAAGAAAGACCACCGCCATTGTCAGCAGCAGGAACATCGTAGCGGGATGCGGCATACGCCATTTACTCTTCATCAGCTTCCAGATTATCCAGATCGATAATGCGTAATTCCAATGCACGGACAGCCAGACGGGTCGCGTTCACTCCCACCCGTTCTCCATTCGGGAAGAGACGTCCGATCAGGTCATTCTGTCGTTTCTCCAGTGATTTCACGCCAAATGGCATCCCTTTCAGGTTGGCAATCATATCTTTGGTGTAGCCTAATGCCAGATGGCGAAGAAAACGCTCGTCATATTCATCAATATCATAGTTGATTACCGCTTCCTGACGCTTGGCATCATTCGCTACCGACTTTTTGAAACGATCTACGATCTTCTCCAGAATCGGATAGTTGAATACCAGCTTCTTGCCGTCCATCACAGCTTGTACGTCTGTCTTGGTCAGCAATTCTCCTGTTTTGAGAATAATGCCATCCGCTCCTGCATTCAGCACATCCACCCACAGTTTTTCATTCAGTATTTCTCCCGTAAAGATCAATACACGAACCCCCTTATAACGTTTGAAAATATTCCGGCAGATATCAACGCCAATCGTCGTAGAACCTCCCAGTCCCAAATCCAGCAAAACCAGATCGGGAAGCTGTGCTTCCATCAACGGCCAGAACTCGCTTTCTGTCATTGCCGTGCCGATCACTTCTGCGTTGGGTATCTCATGACGGAAAATTTCTTCTGTGCCTTTCAATTCCAGTTTTACGTCCTCTACAATAATAACTTTAAACTTCTGTTCTTCCATTTTATTTATCTAATAACTTTTATGTGTCTTCTTTATCTGCGTGGGATGGTGAAGTAAACCGTAAATCCTCCCCCTTCTGCCGGTTCGGCATTGATACGGCATCCCCTGCGCCCCGCAAATTCATCATGGTCACGGATTATCTGCTTGCATATCAGATATTCCGTTCCACGCAATTCTCCTTTTTCACCGGAAGTCATACGAGCCAGGTTCGGATAGAACAACTGGTTCAGCTCCGTCACACTCTTCTCGCGTCTGGTATCCGTAAAAAGGAAACGGATATATTCGTTATCCTTACGAGCCTGCAAGCGTATCACTCCTTCTTCACGAACCGCCAATGCTTCATCAATCAGATTCTCAAACAGGAAACGCAACTGATTCACGTCACCGATCACTTTGGCGTCCATCGGTTCTATGATTAGTTCTACCTTTTCCGTCCGATTTTTCGTGACCTTCCTGAAGTATTTTCCAGCAGCATCAAAAAGCTCCTGTACCGGAATCGTATTCCGGCGGAAAGTAACCTCCTCCAGCTGTCGGGCAGCGCATGAACTCAGAATCGTAAAGATCCCTTTATAATATTCTATCAGTTCTGTAATCGTTTCCACAGCTTCCCGTTCATCCTTTTCCGGAAGGTTCTGCGTATTCAACCGACCAATAATCTGTTTAATCTTGTTTGGATAATAAATTGTCTCATGTTTAATCGTCGAAAGGCAGTTATCAAGCACCATGTTCTGCACATGAAGCATACTGTCTTCCCACGAAGCACGGCGTGTTTCCTCGTGTGCCGACTCGATATCCCGGTATTGCGTGGCAAGCTTTACCACTGCATTGAACACCACAATCGATACATAACGTGCTACCAGCTCAAAAAGAAGATGATCCGTTTCTTGTTGCGTTCCTTCCCTCCGTTCCAGATAAAGCACACCTACACATTGATGCTCACCTCCGGCTTCCACCATCAACGGAATCGCCTGCAAATTCTGTTCTGAGAGATATTCCCCTGTTTCAAAACATTGCTGCACCATTTCCGGCATTTCCTGTCCGGGACAGGAAGCATATTCCAGCCGATGCGTGGTTTCGTTATAAACTGCAATGCCCATCAGGCTGATTGTCAGCAACTCATTTACTGAGCCAAAAGCCTCATTCACGATGCGCTGCGGAATCTCTTTAAGTGTATTTTCCTCTCTCTGAAGCGCTTCCTCGTTCTCCTGAGTCTGAGGTCTGACCAAAGAGGCGGCAAAAACTTTCTGATTTATCTCAAGCACCTGTTCCAGGTTCAGACGGTTCTGCAACATCTTCCTCATATACAAGAGATAATAGCCGATCAGAGAAACGATCAGCAAGACGAAACAGAGGATGATACCAACCGTCTTATTCGTGTTGGATCGTTCCAACTGCCTGCAATACCCTTCCAAAGTCTGGTCTTCTCCCTGTACCTTATATAAATCTGTAAAAGCAGAATTATTATAACTGTAGGCATCAATTTGTTTCAAAGCAAGGAATGCTACCGCCGCTTCATTTCTGATATCCAAAATCACATGATAGTCTGAATCAAAAAGTTCATTCCACCAAAACAGTTCGGCAGGGGTTCCTTTTCCCACCAGTTTCATGTATCGATGCGGCTTCGGGGTACGCGTATATTTCTTATAATGCTCATTCAGCGACATCATTGCCGAATCTATATACTGCAATGCTATTTCGTAGTTCTCATCCACATTGGCAAAATAAGCGGCATTGGCATAATCAGAGGCTGCATCAAGCAGATCTTCATAAGTAGAATCTGTAGTAATCGCAATGGAGTCACTATCCTGCAATATCGACGGAAGGGGTTCATGCAGACAAGAAGCCATTCCCAACGGAAGCAACAGGCAGAGCAACACGCCAATCACTTTACGTACTCCTGAAGGCAAGCGGAAATAAAAACGGCTTCCCTTTCCCGGTTCGCTTTCTATATCGAATACGCATACTCGGAACAGTTCATTCGTTTTCTTATATTTCTCTATGATTCCCTTGCAGTTCATCAAGCCAAAACCGCTTCCCTTATTCTCTTTCAGTTCTTCCGGATCTGCCGCGTCTTTCATGCCGATAGCACGCGAATCATATACCTTTTCACCAATGATATGCGCGATATCTTCTGCTGAAAGTCCTCTCCCATTATCTTCTACGGAGATTTCCACATACGCATCGGTAGCATGCGCATATACTTTAACCGTTCCCCCCTCAGGCGTATACTTACGGGCATTTTCAGCCAGTGTATTAATCATAAACAAGGTCAATGCACGATCGGCCTTTACCATCAGGGTGGTCGGTTCGATTTCCAGCTTTTGCTTTTTCATTTCAAAAGCACGCCGTCCTTTTCCCAGCAAATCAAACAATTCATTCAGACTGAATGTCTCGATGTTCAGACTAAGCGTACCTTGCTTCATCTTGATCCAAAGTGCCAGAATATCATTATATTCGTTGATGGTAGTCACCAGTTCATCAATGTACTGGTACTTCTCTTTCTTTATCTTGGTGTCATCAATATATCCTTTTTCCGTCAACTTATGTACTTCGTTCAGAATCCGGTCGATATAAGGATTAATCCCGTTGACGATGGCCATACAAGCCTTCTTTATCAGATTCTGACGTTTGTTTCCTGCAATATGCTGCTCGTAGATATACCGCTGTTTCTCCAGCTGATTTCGCTCGTCGCTCAACGTAGCCACCATTTGTTCATTTTCAGCAGCCCATACGATATAAGGTTCCACTACATGCACCAATGCCTTCTCGTCCCGGTTCAGTCGATGGGAAGAAGGTACCAGTGCAGCTTTTCCTTCTTCCGGAATTTCCAGCGTCAGACGTCCTTTCCCGAACAACTGGTCAATGCCTTGCTGAATCAGAGGTACGTTCATCGGTATGGAAGAAGTGATATCCCGACAAAGAGAGAGAATCCGTTGCAGACGCTCCACATCCACCTGATTCCTGATTTTGGAACGTTTGTTGAAGAACCACCAAAGGATAATCACCAGTACCAAGCCGACAATAACCAGAAAAAGAACGACCGTCATCTGTCGCGAACCTGCTTCCAAAGACAAATAACGGCTTTCCAACTCCTTATCCTGACGGGTAAAGTTCAAAATATCCAGATAGATATTCCGGTTATAATCAGAAGCATCCTTCATCCCCAGCCCGGCATATGAAACGCTTAACTGCTCCCTTATCCGTGAGATCCATTCGGGAACGGTCTTCACCTTCTCCTGTCCAATCCATGGAACTCCGGTATAAGTAGTATCTCCCTCGGCAAACGTATATAATTTATCAAGCGTATCCACTTCATTATGATAATAAAGCATGTGATGATGGTTTACGCAGTTCAATGCTTTTGATAATGTATCCAAAGCTTCCTGATAACGTCCATGCGCATTCAGGTATTTGCCGATAGATACATAAGCTCCGGCAATCTGATACAAGTCATTATATTCGCGAAATTTCTCCAGTGCCAGTTGGGCCAAACGCAAAGGGAACAAAGAATCTACCGGAAAATCAAACTGATCCAACGCATGTGTACGCCTTGTCTTGAAAAACTCAAAATTAGACGGGGATGCCATCAGATTGGCAAGTCCCTGCATTCCATTCCCCTCAAAATACGGATGCTTGCTCTTCACGGCTGTCCGCCAAGTGAAATAAAGTTCGTCAAACTCGCGGAGTTTCCGTTCTTCCGGAGTATTCGCTGCGACCAAAGAAGCCGATCCTTTGAGATAATGATAATAAAGAAGCTGATTGGTATCGCTCAACGCTTCGTCTTCCTGAATATTATCGATAGAGGTTATCGCTTCCTGCCGTTGCTGGAGATAGTAATAGTAAATGGAGGAAACGAGAAAAAATTCGGTAAATGCGTAATCCAGCCGAAGCGCTTCGTGACGGTCGGCAAAGAGGTCGCTCTCTTCACGGATACGCTTCATCCGTCGGAGGGCACTGTTCCGGTAATCATAAAATTCTTTGTTGAGCGCTGTCCGCTGGCAGATTTTCATCAGTCCGATGTCTGCTATCAACAGTTCAAGCTCATTTTTAGTCAGCTTGTATACCTCTTTATGATACGCCTCGGCACGGTCGAAATCCATATTCATGAAAGCACAGAACCCCAGATTATTGGAAGCTTCCGCTTTCCCCGACTTATACAGGTTTACTTGCCGATATGCTTTATAGGCGTATTTGTAGGAAGAGTCCAGATTACGGTAACGATAAGCATACGCTTTTCCATTCAGCGAGTCGATAAGCCTCACTTCTTTTGTGGGCACCATGTCGGTACACGAAAAAAGGGAGGAAAGCAACAATACTCCTATTATATATAATGGAGAATGGAAAATGGAAAATGGAGAATAAAAAGACAGGCGATAACTATCTTTCATTCTTCGCTCTTCATTTTCTGTTTTTCGTCCATAATTCTTCATTCTTCATTCTCAGTTCTTCGTTCTTACTTGCAAATCTACAAATATTTCCGATAAGTTGGAGAGAAAATTATTTTTTCTACAATAAGTCTTTCTAAATAATAAGAGAAATTCCTACCTTTGCAGGCAAATTAACAAATAGGTAACATCTATTACAAAATGAGCGAAAAAGCACCCTTTATGGTATTCTCGGGAACTAACTCGAGATATCTTGCAGAGAAAATCTGCGCAAGTCTCAATTGTCCTCTGGGAAACATGAACATCACCCACTTTGCAGATGGTGAGTTTGCCGTTTCTTACGAAGAATCAATTCGTGGCGCACATGTATTCCTTGTGCAGTCTACTTTCCCTAACTCAGACAACTTAATGGAACTTCTCCTGATGATCGACGCCGCCAAACGTGCATCTGCAAAGAGCGTCGTAGCTGTTATCCCCTATTTCGGATGGGCACGTCAGGACAGAAAAGACAAACCTCGTGTATCTATCGGAGCTAAATTGGTAGCCGACCTGCTTTCAGTAGCAGGTATCGACCGACTGATTACCATGGATTTGCATGCAGACCAGATTCAGGGATTCTTCAATATCCCCGTAGATCACCTGTATGCATCAGCCGTATTCCTCCCCTATATCCAGTCATTGAAACTGGAAGACCTGGTGATTGCTACACCGGACGTAGGTGGTTCAAAACGCGCCAGCACTTTCTCCAAATACCTTGGTGTACCTTTGGTACTCTGCAACAAGTCACGTGAAAAAGCCAATGAAGTAGCTTCCATGCAAATCATCGGTGATGTGAAAGACAAAAACGTAGTATTGATCGATGACATCGTAGATACAGCAGGCACCATCACCAAAGCTGCCAATATCATGATGGAAGCCGGAGCCAAATCCGTACGCGCTATTGCCAGCCACTGTGTAATGTCTGACCCTGCTTCTTTCCGTGTACAGGAATCCGGACTGACTGAAATGGTATTTACAGACAGTATCCCTTACGCTAAGAAATGTGCGAAAGTGAAACAGTTGAGCATCGCTGATATGTTTGCAGAAACAATCAAGCGGGTAATGAATAACGAGTCCATCAGTTCACAATATATCATTTAAATGAAGAATGATGAGTAAAGGATAAGATAAAGAAAGCCGGCTAAATCCAAGTTTAGCCGGCTTTCTTATTTATCTATAATTCTTTCTTTTAAAGAAGTCTTCCCATTTTATAGGTTCCTTTTTTAATCACCTTTCCGTCTTTATCTGTTTCCACAAAAGGGCCATCTTTCTTTCCTTGTTTGAAGAAGCCTTCGAAGCGGTTACCGTCTTTGTCGATCTGAACGCCTTGTCCGTCTTCCAGTCCGTCTACGAAACCACCTTTATATTGCATACCGGCAACGGTTTTCAGAGAGCCCTGACCGTGAGGACGATTATTCTTCCAGTCTCCTTCGTAAACATCCCCGTTACTCCATTTATAGATACCTTTGCCTTCGCGTTTATTGTTTTTCCAGTCACCTTCATACACAGCACCGTTTGCCCACGTGAAGGTACCTTTTCCATCCTGCATACCGTCTTTGAAGTTTCCTACATATTTATCTCCATTGGCATGATAGTAAACGCCTTCTCCGGTACGTTCTCCCAAAAGATAAGAACCTTCGTAGCGATCTCCCGTATGGAAAAAATAAGTACCTTTTCCATGCTGGATATCATCTGCCCAGTCACCGTCATATTTGTCTCCGTTGGTATATTCGAATACGCCTTTTCCGTGACGTACATCATCTTTCCAGTCACCGTCGTACTTGCAGCCATCGTCCCAGTTCATGGTACCTTTGCCGTTCTTCTTGTCATTCTTCCAGTGACCGCTGTATTTAGCACCGTTCGCCCACGTATAAGTACCTTCGCCTTCACGCTTGTCGTTCGCCCAGTTGCCCACGTAAAAGTCGCCATTATGATAATACATCGTTCCGGCACCATGCTGATAATCCTGGAACCACATTCCGTCATAACGGTTATTATTCATAAAATAATAGATTCCTTTTCCGTGTTGCTGATCCTGGAACCACTGACCTTCGTACTTCTCTCCATCCGGAAAAGAATAGATTCCGTAGCCTTCACGTTTTCCTTTGATATATTCCCCTTCGTAGACATCCCCATTTTTAAAGACCGTTTTCCCTTTTCCGTTCGGTTTGCGTCCTTTCATCTCTCCTGTATAGACGCTACCATCTTTGAAAGTATAATTTCCGATTTTTATTTCTGTAGAGAATGTGTCTTTCAACTTTCCGAAGAACCCACCTTTGCTGGTATTATTATCTTGTGCCATCACTCCTCCCTGTGCAAGAAGAGTCAAAAAAAGTGTAGTATATAGATATTTCCTCATTAGTTTTACTCGTTACTCATTAAAATTACAGTTTGGACAAAGATACAACTTCTCTCCCAAAAAGTGCCATACCGGAAAGCAAATTATGACAACTTTTTACCAGCAATGACCTCTTTTAATGTCTCTTTGCACAAATAGCGCTGTGCCAATTCCTGTATTTCCTGAGGTGTCACCTCATTTACAGCCTGCAAAGAACGGGAGAAATACTGGTCATCCAGCCCCGAAGTAGCAATAAAAATCCACGCATCCGCCAGCGAGAAAGGCGATTCATAGCTCCGGCACATTTCGCCCAGCATATAGTTGCGCACCATCGTCAGTTCTTCCATAGGAACAGGCTCCCGGTGTAGTTTGTCTATCTCATTATATACTTCCTGTATCAGCGGTTCCACGTATTCATTATCCGTTTCGGTCGAGATTCCCAGCAAACCGCTATCCGGATAGAACATAATTCCGGCAGAAATCCCATAAGTATATCCTTTCTCTTCACGGATATTAGACATCAGACGGCTGCCAAAGTATCCTCCGAACAGCGTCATCAGTACGCGTAATTTCAGATAGTTAGGATTCTGACGGGTAATGGTGGTACATCCCATCTTCACCGCACTTTGCAAAGCGTCTTCACGCTCTATGAATATTCGTTTTTCGGGAACGGCAACGAATGAAAATATCGGTTTTGATGCTTTCAGCTGATATTGTCCGAAAGGAGTCCCGAAAGCACTGGTCACCCGGCGGATGATATCTTCCGTCACCTTACCCGACAGGAAAATGGAACAGTTGCCCGAATGATAATGCCGTCCGTAGAAATCACGGAGTACTTCCGGTGTAATGGCATGATAATCCTCCTCCACTACAATTTGCCCGCATGGATGCTGTGTCCCGTAAAGCGCCTGTAACAGGCCACGGTGTGCAAGGAAGTCTACTTTAGAAGTATTGACCAGATATTGCTGGATATTCGTATCCAGGATGGTATGCAGTTCTTTCTCCGGAAACACAGGTTCCTTAATCATGGATTCCACGACTTCCAGCGTTTTTGCCAGATACTTGTTCAACGAGTAGACAGTGATATAAGCATACTCCGACGAACTGGACAGTTCGAGCCATGAACCATAATAATCCAGTTTCTCTGCAATGGTTGCCGCCGTATACTTCTGCGTGCCTTCGCGTAGCATCCGGTTTGTAAACAGCGCCTGCAACTTCTGCGACTGTTGCCAGCGCCCTCCGGCAAAAAGAATATCCATACGGACCACCTCCTGTTCACCGGCATTGACAACCGTCAACGGGACACCGTTCGGCAAAGTAGTCCGGACGGGAGAAAGGATATGGAAATTTTTCAGGGCTTGTATTTCAGGTTGTATCGTACGATCCATAAATCAGCTTCTGTTCTTCAAAAATTCTTCTGCATGTTTCAGATCCTGCGGTGTGTCGATACCGATCGTTTCCACGTCACTGATGCCTACCTTTATTTTATATCCATTCTCCAGCCAGCGCAACTGTTCGAGTGATTCTGCCAACTCCAGAGAGGATTGCGGTAGAGCGGTGATCTCCTTCAATACTTCCGTGCGATAAGCGTACAGACCGATATGTTTGTAATAGGTATGTCCCTTCAGCCAGTCTTCCTTATCGGCATTGCGCTGAAAAGGTATGATGGAACGGCTGAAATAAAGTGCGTTCCAATTCTTGTTGAGCACCACTTTCGGGGAGTTGACATTCTCCAGTACGGCAAACGGTTCATCGGCTGTGAAAGGCTTCACCAACGTAGCAATCTGCGTGGTAGGGTCTTCGAAACAAGCCTTTACAGCATTCAGCTGGGAAGGCTGGATGAAAGGTTCGTCCCCCTGTATATTGACTACCACATCAAAGTCGCCCCCGATCTTTGTGCACGCCTCATAGCAGCGGTCGGTACCACTTTTATGATCAATGGAAGTCATGACAACTTTTCCTCCGAATGCTTTTACGGCAGCTTCAATACGTTCGTCATCGGTAGCCACATAAGCATCATCCAAGATGCCCGCTACTTGTTCGTATACACGCTGTATCACCGTCTTCCCCCCCAGCATAGCCAATGGTTTCGCAGGGAAACGGGTGGATGCGTAGCGGGCAGGTATTATTCCCAGAAATTTCATATCTGATTGTATTTTAATTCTTCTAATCCTTTCACAACATACTCTCTTTTCAGGTCTTCCGGCTTCAACACCCGGTCATCGAAAGAGAGCAAATCAATATCCAGACTGACTTTTTCTTCCTTCTTATCCTCCGGACGACGCCCGGCGGACTGCTCGATAGCTTTCAGCTCCTTGCGCACTCTTTCCTCCTCCGCTTCCGAGAAGAACATCGCCACCTGATTGGAGAACAATGCCGGACTTCTGAAAAACAAAGGGCGTGTCTCCTGTTCAGACGTAAAGCGGATGGTAGGAAACAAATCCACCAGTCTCCTGCGAGCCAGAAGAAGATTCTCTTTCCGGTTGTAGTTACTTCCGATACAAATGATACATTTATGCACGATGAGAGGTTTAATTAAACAAATCGTCCAGTCCCGTTTCTTCGAAGACTTCTCCGTCCGGTGTTTCCGAACCGGCACAAGGGTCAAAACCTTCGGGCAGTTTAAACGTTTCCGTCTGGCTGTATCCCAAAGTCGGGTCATCGTAGACTTTCTTCATATAAGTTGCCCAGATAGGCAATGCGGCGGCAGCCCCTTGTCCATAAGTCATTGTACCAAAGTGGATGTCACGTTCATCACCTCCTACCCAGCAACCGGACACCAATGATGGAGTAAAGCCCATAAACCAGCTATCCGAGTTATCATTGGTCGTACCTGTTTTACCGCCCATATCGGCCGTAATTCCGTAACGGCGAACACGTCCGCCTGTTCCTTCATTGATAACGGAACGAAGCATTACCAACATCTTGTATGCGCTCGAAACACTGATAACTTCTTCCATCTGCGGTGCAAACGTAGAAAGCACATTGCCGTCACTATCTTCAATGCGGGTGACGAATAACGGAGCTACCCGAATCCCCTTATTGGCAAAAGCTGTATATGCGCTTACCATTTCACCGACAGAAATTTCGCAGGGACCCAAACAAAGTGAAACAACAGGGTCGATCGCCTTGTTTCGTACACCAAAACTATGAATCAGCCTTACAAGGTTATAAGGATTCAGTTTACCCATCAGGTAAGCCGAAATCCAGTTATCCGAATTGGCCAGTCCCCATTTCAGAGTCACCATTTCACCATAACGTTTATTATTGGCGTTTCGGGGAGTCCATGCCTCTCCTGTTTCGGTAATCAGCGTTTGTTCTACATGACGCACCTGATCACAAGGTGAAAATCCGTTCTCCATCGCCAGTGTATACAGATACGGCTTGATAGTAGAACCTACCTGACGGCGTCCCACCATTGCCATGTCATATTGGAAATATGTATAATTCGGTCCTCCAACATACGCCTTCACATATCCGGTCATCGGGTCCATCGACATGAATCCTGTACGCAGGAAGTGTTTGTAATAGCGAATAGAGTCCATCGGAGTCATAATCGTATCCTTCTCACCTGCCCAGGTGAAAACAGACATTTCCTGAGGAGTATCGAATGCTTTGCGAATCTCCTGTTCAGAAGCACCCGCTGACTTCATTACATTATAACGTTCGGTTTGTTTCATGGCTCTGGTCAGCAATTCTTCCACCCGCGCCTGCGGCAATGCCCTTGCATACGGGGCGTTCTTACTTCCTTGTTTTTCTTTAAAGAACAGAGGTTGCAAGAAGTCGCCTAAATGTTCTTTGATAGCATCCTCAGCGTATTGCTGCATATGCGAATTGATGGTGGTATAAATCTTCAGACCATCCGTGTAGATATTATAACTCGAGCCGTCTTTCTTTTTATTTTTGGCGCACCAGCCGTACAGCGGATTTGTTTCCCATGAAAGTGAATCTTCATAATACTTCTGCATCTGCCAGCCGCGGTACTCGCTCTTAACCGGTTTCTTGGCAGTCATCACACCACGAAGATATTCGCGGAAATAGGTTGCCAGACCTTCTTTATGGTCTACACGGGTATATGCAAGTTTCAGCGGAAGTGCCTGCAAAGAATCACATTCCGCATCCGAGATGTAACCGGCTTTTTCCATCTGACGCAGTACGACGTTACGACGTCCCAATGCATTCTCACGGATTTTCGGATTTCGGGATACCGGATTATAACGGGACGGATTCTGACACATTCCCACCAACATCGCTGCCTGCTCTATTTTCAAATCTTTGGGTTCACAGCCGAAATAAGTAGACGCGGCTGTCTTTATACCGACAGCATTATTCAGGAAGTCGAACTTATTAAGATACATTGTCAGAATCTCTTCTTTCGTATAGTAACGTTCCAGTTTTACGGCAATCACCCATTCGATCGGTTTCTGCAACAGACGCTGCATAGTATTGCTTGCCACCTTTTCCGTAAACAACTGTTTTGCCAGCTGTTGTGAGATCGTACTACCTCCACCCGCACTTTTCTGCAACAATAATCCACGCTTGACGATGGCACGGAAAAGTGCCTTCGCATCAATACCGGAATGTTCGGCAAAGCGAACATCCTCCGTCGCAATCAGCGCATGAATGATGTTGGGAGAAAGATCGGCATAGCTGCTGTATACACGATTGTTTTTTTCCATTGAGAAGGTACCCAGTACTTTCCCGTCTTCCGAGAATACCTCAGTTGCAAATTTATAATTGGGATTTTCCAGTTCTTCCACAGGAGGCATATAGCCTATCCAGCCCTTAGAGATAGACACAAAAACAACTACGATAGCTATTAAAGCAACTGCCAACAATACCCAAAGAGCGTTTATTATTTTTCGAATCATGTTTCTTCTAGCTTAAAAAAGATGCTTATAATTAAGCCGCAAAGGTAGATAAAATATAGCATACAGCAAACGAGTTTTTGATTTATTTGATATTTTAAAACCAACCGAAAAACGAATAAAAAGAGAAAAAAAGTTTGTATTTTACATTTTCTTCGTACCTTTACACTCCGGTAAAACAAGTTCTATCCACATAAAAGATAACAAAATGGAAAACAGAAGTTTAGTAACCATTGCCGAACATTCTAAAGAAAAAATCCTCTACATGCTCGAAATGGCGAAGCAGTTTGAAATGAACCCCAACCGCCGGTTATTGCAAGGTAAGGTAGTAGCAACCCTGTTCTTCGAACCTTCCACCCGTACCCGTTTGAGTTTCGAAACAGCAGCCAATCGCCTCGGCGCACGCGTCATCGGATTTACTGATCCGAAAGCAACCAGCTCCTCAAAAGGAGAAACACTCAAAGACACGATCATGATGGTTAGCAGCTATGCGGATATTATCGTCATGCGACACTATCTCGAAGGAGCTGCCCGATATGCCAGCGAAGTAGCACCCGTACCCATCGTCAATGCAGGAGACGGAGCCAACCAGCACCCGTCACAAACGATGCTCGACCTCTACTCCATCTACAAAACTCAGGGAACACTGGAAAACCTGAACATCTTTCTGGTGGGAGACTTGAAATACGGACGCACCGTCCACTCACTACTGATGGCTATGCGTCACTTCAATCCTACATTCCACTTCATCGCCCCCGATGAACTGAAAATGCCGGAAGAATATAAGCTATACTGCAAAGAGCATCAGATCAAATACATTGAACATACCGAATTTACCGAAGAAATTATCGCTGATGCCGACATCCTGTACATGACCCGTGTGCAACGCGAACGCTTCACCGACCTGATGGAATACGAACGAGTGAAAAATGTATATATCCTGCGCAACAAGATGCTGGAGAACACCCGTCCGAACCTCCGCATTCTGCACCCGCTGCCCCGTGTCAACGAGATTGCTTACGACGTGGACAACAACCCGAAAGCATATTATTTCCAACAGGCGCAAAACGGTCTGTATGCCCGTGAAGCCATCCTTTGCGACGTATTAGGTATCACATTAGAGGACGTTAAAAACGATATTTTATTATGAGCGAAAATAAACAAGCATTGCAAGTAGCTGCCCTGAAAAACGGGACAGTGATTGACCATATCCCATCAGAAAAACTCTTTACTGTCGTACAGCTACTGGGCGTGGAGCAAATGAAATGTAACATCACCATCGGCTTCAACCTCGACAGCAAAAAGCTAGGGAAAAAAGGCATTATCAAAATCGCCGACAAGTTTTTCTGCGACGAAGAAATCAACCGCATATCGGTAGTAGCACCTTACGTAAAACTGAACATTATCCGCGACTATGAAGTCGTTGAAAAGAAAGAAGTCAGAATGCCGGACGAACTGCACGGCATCGTAAAATGCGCCAATCCGAAATGTATCACGAACAATGAACCTATGCCTACGTTATTTCATGTGATAGACAAGGATAATTGCATCGTGAAGTGCCATTATTGCGAGAAAGAACAGAAACGCGAGGAAATCACCATCCTCTAGTTTCTCCATTCCTCATTCTTAATTTTTTATTAAATTGAAACAAGACTGGAAACCGGGAACGATGATCTATCCGCTGCCTGCCGTATTGGTGAGTTGCGGAAAAGATGAAAGTGAATATAATATTATAACAGTAGCATGGACGGGTACGATTTGCACAAACCCGCCCATGTGCTATATATCCGTACGACCGGAACGACACTCCTACGACATCATCAAGAAAAATATGGAGTTCGTCATCAATCTGACAACTAAAGATATGGCGTTCCCCACCGACTGGTGCGGAGTACGTTCGGGACGGAATTATCGTAAATTCGAAGAGATGAAACTCACTCCGGGACGCTGCACCGTAGTCAGCGCACCGCTGATCGAAGAGTCTCCCCTCTGCATCGAATGTCGCGTGAAGGAAATTGTTTCGCTCGGTTCGCATGATATGTTTATCGCCGATGTGGTAAACGTCCGTGCAGACGACCGGAACCTGAATCCCGAAACCGGCAAGTTCGAACTGGCGGAAGCGAACCCGCTGGTATATGTGCACGGAGGATATTACGACCTGGGAGAAAAAATAGGGAAATTCGGCTGGAGTGTAGAAAAGAAGAAATAAAGAAAAAAGTACTGCCATGAATATACTGCGCAACATAATTCTTTTCGGTTGGATGGCGATAGCTTGCACAGCTTTCGCCCAAGATCGTAACGCAGATAAAGTGGAACGTCCCAACACAAAGAAAATCAACTTTGGTATCAAAGCCGGATTTAATTCTTCCATGTTTATGGTATCCGAATTGAAAATCAAAGACGTAACGATCGACGAAGTACAAAATAATTATAAGATCGGCTATTTTGGCGCGATCTTCATGCGCTTTAATATAAAGAAGCATTTCATTCAGCCGGAAGCATCCTATAATGTCAGCAAAGGCGAGATCACCTTTGACAAACTTGGTTCGCAACACCCTGCCATCGAACCCGATTATGCTTCGGTACAGTCCGTACTTCACAGTATCGACTTCCCTATTCTCTACGGATATAACGTAGTGAAAAAAGGACCATACGGAATGTCTATCTTTGCCGGTCCAAAACTCCGGTATCTATGGGGAAAGCAGAACGAAATCACTTTCACAAACTTCGACCAGAAAGGGATTCATGAAAAGCTGTATCCGCTCAATGTCAGCGTCGTGATCGGTGTCGGCGTCAATATCTCCCGCATCTTTTTCGACTTCCGCTACGAACAGGGGATAGGAAATATCTCCAAATCCATCGTTTATGACAATATCAATTCAGACGGCAGCACGGGAGTCAGCCCTATCATTTTCCGCCGCCGCGACAGCGCATTAAGTTTCTCGTTCGGATTCATTCTTTAAAGAACATCCGACAGCCGGCTGATGAACTTTTGATAGTCGGCAACCGGCAAAAACAGACACCTCCTATTCATTCCGTACGATAAATTATCCATTATCTATTAATTTCCTCCATTTACTAACATTTTTCTTATAGTTCCTTCGTTCTTTATTTATTTTCACTAACTTTGTGCGCTTAAAATAGGTATCTCGAATTAAAAATTTAATCTTACTTATAAAAAGAATGAAAAGAGACGACTTAATTTTCGACATCATCGAAAAAGAGCACCAACGTCAGCTGAAAGGTATCGAGCTGATTGCATCTGAAAACTTTGTAAGTGACCAGGTAATGCAGGCAATGGGTTCTTGCCTGACTAACAAGTACGCAGAAGGTTATCCGGGCAAACGTTACTACGGAGGTTGTGAAGTAGTTGACCAAAGCGAACAAATCGCTATCGACCGCCTGAAAGAAATCTTCGGTGCCGAATGGGCAAACGTACAACCGCATTCAGGAGCACAAGCCAATGCAGCCGTATTTCTGGCTGTTTTGAATCCAGGCGACAAGTTTATGGGATTAAACCTCGCACACGGCGGACACCTTTCTCACGGTTCATTAGTAAACACTTCCGGCATTATCTACACTCCTTGCGAATACAATCTGAATCAGGAAACCGGCCGTGTAGACTACGACCAGATGGAAGAAGTTGCTTTGCGCGAAAAGCCGAAAATGATTATCGGCGGTGGCTCTGCTTATTCCCGCGAATGGGACTACAAACGTATGCGTGAAATCGCAGATAAAGTAGGCGCTATCCTGATGATCGACATGGCTCACCCTGCGGGTCTGATCGCTGCCGGACTGTTGGAGAACCCGGTTAAATATGCACACATCGTCACTTCGACTACACATAAAACACTTCGCGGACCTCGTGGTGGGGTCATCATGATGGGAAAAGATTTCCCTAATCCTTGGGGAAAGAAAACTCCGAAGGGTGAAATCAAAATGATGTCTCAATTACTGGATTCAGCTGTATTCCCAGGTGTACAGGGCGGACCGTTGGAACACGTAATCGCTGCCAAAGCCGTAGCTTTCGGCGAAATCCTGCAACCGGAATACAAGGAATATGCAAAACAGGTTCAGAAGAATGCTGCCGTACTGGCACAGGCTTTGATAGACCGTGGTTTTACAATCGTTTCCGGTGGTACGGACAATCACTCCATGCTGGTTGACCTGCGTAGCAAATACCCTGATCTGACAGGTAAGGTAGCAGAAAAAGCATTAGTTTCTGCTGACATTACCGTAAATAAGAACATGGTTCCGTTTGACAGCCGTTCTGCTTTCCAAACTTCCGGTATCCGTCTGGGTACTCCTGCCATCACAACCCGTGGTGCGAAAGAAGACCTGATGATCGAAATTGCCGAAATGATCGAAACTGTTCTGTCTAACGTGGAAAATGAAGAGGTGATCGCACAAGTACGTGCACGTGTCAATGAGACAATGAAGAAATATCCTCTTTTTGCTGATTAAGATTTCTTTCTTTGAGTAACCAAATGCCGGTAATGTGAATTAGCAGCATTTGTGTTCAACATTTCATAAAGAATTTCTTTTGAATTTTATAAGCCTGCTTTCTGTGAAGAAAACAGGCTTTTCTTTTTTATTTATTAACAGAATCAGACAAACTATCTGCTCGAAAAGATGTTTTCTTACTACAAAAAGAGAAATTGAAATACGCACTATACTCTTCCGGAAAGCAGCGACTTCAATCGTACAGTGTATCAGACAAGGTCAACATACCGGTACACTGGACTCTATATACAATCATCCCCGTCTTTCCACTTCTGATAGTTTGGGAAGACGGGGATTTATATTGGATGATTGACAGTACAGAAATATACTAAATGAAATAGTAAAAATCAGCTCAGTCCTTCAATTTCACCATCTACAATGTCGATATGCAACGCTTGCGGTTCTTTGGGCAATCCCGGCATACGAAGGATTTCTCCTGCAATCGCTACAATCATTTCGGCACCGTTATTAATCACTATATCCTTGATATGGAACTCGAAATTATTCACGGCGCCATAAATCTTCGGATCGGCAGAAAAAGAGTATTGTGTCTTGGCAATACAAACCGGATAATGAGTGATTCCCATTTTCTCAATCAGCTTGATGCGGTTGCGGGCGATGCTGCTGTACGTAATGACGCTGGCTCCATAAAGGTTGGTAGCCACTTTCTCAATCTTCTGCTGTATGCTGTCTTCTTCTTTATACGTATAACGCAAAGGTTCGGACGGATTATTTTCTATCGTATCGACTACGAGGCGGGCCATATCTACCGCTCCATCACCACCTTCGCTGAACGCATTATTGATGGCGTAACCTACCCCCAACTGTTCGCAGTGCTCGCGCAGCATTTCCATTTCCTCGTCCGTGTCGGTGGCAAACTTATTGAAAGCAACCACTACCGTCTGTCCGAAGGAGCGAAGATTACGAATATGTTTATCCAGATTGCGCAATCCTTCTTTCAGTCCTTCCATGTTCGGTTCCTTGATGCGGTCGAGACTGACACCACCGTGCATCTTCAGTCCTTGTGCCGTAGCGACAATCACAGTCAGTTTGGGCTGGAGTCCGCTTTTGCGGCATTTGATGTTATAAAACTTTTCAGCGCCGAGGTCTGCGCCGAATCCGGCTTCCGTAATCACATAGTCACCGAATGACATTGCCAGTTTGGTGGCAAGAATAGAGTTACAGCCATGAGCGATATTGGCAAACGGTCCGCCGTGTACGAAAGCGGCGGTACCTTCGGTCGTCTGCACCAGATTCGGATGGATGGCGTCTTTCAGCAATACCGTGATAGCTCCCGCCACTCCGAGATCTTTCACCGTAAAAGGCTGGTCATCATATGTAAAACCAAGCAGAATATTTTCAATGCGGCGGCGCAAGTCTTCCACATCTTTGGAAAGGCAGAGAATGGCCATAATTTCCGAAGCCGGAGTAATATCGAAGCCTGACTCCTGCGTGATGCCGTTCGACTTGGGTCCGAGTCCGACTACGATGCTGCGCAACGAACGGTCGTTCACGTCGAGCACCCGACGCCAGAGAATTTCTTTCAATCCGAAACCTTTCGCCTGATTCTGATAAAGATAATTATCGAGCAAAGCAGAAATCATGTTATGCGCGGAAGTAATCGCATGAAAGTCTCCCGTAAAATGAAGGTTGATCTTCTCCATCGGAAGCACCTGTGCATATCCCCCACCCGCTGCTCCTCCCTTCATACCGAAGCAAGGACCGAGAGACGGCTCGCGCAAAGCGACAATCGCCTTCTTTCCGATTTTGTTCAGTCCCAGGGCGAGACCGATAGATACTGTAGTTTTGCCGATACCCGCCTTTGTCGCTGTGATGGCAGTTACCAGGACAAGGTTACTTTTCTTCACTTTCTCCTCGTCGATCAGTTGTTCGGGAATCTTCGCGATGTAGCGACCATAATTTTCGACTTCTTCACGAGGGATTCCGATGCTTTCGGCAACTTGCTTGATCTTTTTCAACTCGACACTGCGAGCTATTTCTATGTCTGATTTCATACAGAATATGATTAGTTTTATTTGAAGTGACAAAAGTATAACAAAAAAGCGAAACTGAGAAATTTAAGACGCTCTCTCGTTTGCCTGGGACTTCCACACAATTAATTTATATTTTTAGAAACTATGACGATAACGTACTTAACCCACTAAACTCTTTTTGCACAAGAACTGTTGTTATGAACATAACCTAAACAAGAACAACATATATGGAATGGATTATTAATCAACTCAGGGATCATCCCGAACTTGCCATTTTCCTCACTTTATTCGCCGGCTTCTGGCTGGGCAGATTCAAAATAGGAAAATTTTCGTTGGGAACAGTAACCAGCGTGCTACTGGTCGGAGTACTGGTGGGACAATTAAACATTAGTGTAGACGGCCCGATGAAAGCTGTCTTTTTCCTCCTGTTTTTATTCGCTGTGGGCTATAAGGTAGGTCCGCAATTCTTTCGCGGATTGAAGAAAGACGGATTGCCGCAAGTAGGATTTGCCGTCCTGATGTGCTTTGTCAGCCTCATCGCCCCATGGATACTTGCCAAAATCATGGGCTACCATGTAGGCGAGGCTGCCGGATTGCTGGCAGGCTCACAGACCATTTCCGCAGTAATCGGTGTGGCAAGCGACACGATCAATCAATTAAGCATCAGCGATGCGCAGAAAGCGACATTTATCAATGCCATCCCCGTAGCATACGCTGTGACTTATATTTTCGGTACGGCAGGTTCCGCATGGATTCTGGCTTCACTCGGTCCCAAAATGCTGGGCGGACTGGAGAAGGTGAAAGCGGACTGCAAAGAGCTGGAAGCCAAAATGGGAACTTCCGAAGCAGATGAACCCGGATTTTACACCGCCCTCCGCCCCGTCGTATTCCGTGCTTATAAAATAGACAACGAATGGTTCGGCAAAGGAAAAACAGTCAGCGAACTGGAGAACTATCTGGTGGAAAACGATAAACGGCTGTTTGTAGAACGCGTACGGCAAAAGGGCGTCATAGAAGAAGTCACCCCGGATATGCTTCTACAACCGGGCGATGAAGTCGTATTAAGCGGCCGCCGTGAATATGCAATCGGCGAAGAAGACTGGATCGGTCCGGAAGTGATCGACGCCCAACTGCTCGACTTTCCGGCAGAGACGCTTCCGGTAATGGTCACCCACCGCACATTCGCAGGCGAAAAGGTCTCCACGATCCGTGCGCTGAAATTCATGCACGGAGTCAGTATCCGCAGTATCAAGCGAGCAGGCATCAATGTTCCGGTACTCGCTCAGACAGTGATCGACTCCGGCGATATTCTCGAACTGACCGGAACAAAACTCGAAGTAGAAACTGCCGCCAAACAGATGGGCTATATCGATCGCCCCACCAACCAGACAGATATGATCTTCGTGGGACTGGGTATCCTGCTCGGTGGTCTGGTCGGCGCACTTGCCATTCACCTGGGAGGTATCCCGATCAGCCTGTCCACCAGTGGAGGTGCCTTGATCGCAGGACTCGTATTCGGCTGGCTGCGCAGCAAACATCCGACCTTTGGCGGTATCCCCGAACCTTCGTTGTGGGTATTGAATAATGTGGGATTGAATATGTTTATCGCTGTTGTCGGCATCGCTGCAGGACCTAGTTTCGTGACCGGTTTCAAAGAAGTAGGATTCAGCCTGTTTATCGTCGGTGCACTGGCAACCGCCATCCCTCTTCTCAGCGGACTGCTGATGGGAAGATATCTGTTCAAGTTCCACCCTGCCCTCACACTGGGATGTACAGCCGGAGCACGTACCACAACCGCCGCACTGGGAGCTATTCAGGATGCATTGGGAAGCGACACTCCCGCGTTAGGATACACCGTGACGTATGCAGTCGGTAATACACTACTGATTATCTGGGGAGTAGCCATCGTATTGCTCATGTAAATGTCAGTATAATGAATGTATAGGAAATCAAAATTAAGTATCAAAACAATAAGAACCATTATGGAAAAGAAAACAACTGGCACAGCTATCACCAAGAACTTTGCCAAAAAGATGGAAACGATCAGCCCTTTCGAACTTAAAAACAAGCTCATCGAAATGGCTGACGAGAGTATCAAGAAAATGGCCCATACCATGCTGAACGCAGGACGAGGCAACCCGAACTGGATTGCGACCGAACCGCGTGAAGCATTCTTCCTGTTAGGAAAATTCGGACTTTGCGAATGTCGCCGTGTCCAATCCCTGGAAGAAGGAATTGCAGGCATCCCACAACAGGAAGGAATAGCCGCCCGCTTTGAGGCTTTCCTCAAAGAGAACGAGAAAGAAGCCGGAGTCAGGTTACTGAAAGAAACCTATAATTATATGCTGATGGAGCACGCAGCCGATCCGGACAGACTGGTTCATGAATGGGCGGAATCGGTCATCGGCGACCAGTATCCTGTCCCCGACCGTATCCTGCACTTCACCGAACTGATCGTACAGGATTATCTGGCACAGGAAATGTGCGACCGCCGTCCCCCTAAAGGCACATTCGACCTTTTCGCTACCGAAGGCGGAACGGCTGCCATGTGCTATGTATTCGATTCATTGCAGGAAAACTTCCTGTTGAATCAAGGGGATTCCATCGCCTTGATGATTCCTGTCTTCACGCCCTACATCGAGATTCCGGAATTACGCCGCTATCAGTTCGATGTTACCGAAATATCTGCCGATCAGATGACACCGGACGGGCTGCACACCTGGCAATATAAAGATGAAGATATCGATAAGCTGAAAAATCCGCAGATAAAAGCGTTGTTCATCACCAATCCGAGCAATCCGCCCAGTTACGCGCTGAGCCCGGAGACTGCCGCACGTATTGTCAACATCGTAAAGAATGACAATCCGAATCTGATGATCATTACGGACGATGTGTACGGAACATTCATACCTCACTTCCGTTCGTTGATGGCGGAGTTGCCGCATAATACACTCTGCGTCTATTCCTTCTCCAAGTATTTCGGAGCCACAGGATGGAGAAATGCAGTGATAGCCCTACACGAAGACAACATCTACGACAAAATGATTGCCCGCCTGTCGGAGGAGCAAACAGCAATCTTAAACAAGCGTTATGCAAGCCTCAGTTTACATCCCGAGAAGATGAAGTTTATTGACCGCATGGTGGCCGACAGCCGGCAGATTGCACTGAACCATACCGCAGGACTCTCGCTGCCCCAGCAAATGCAGATGAGCCTGTTCGCCGCTTTCTCCCTTCTCGACAAGGAAGACCGGTACAAGGCAAAGATGCAGGAAATCATCCACCGTCGCCTGCATGCACTCTGGGACAACACCGGCTTCACGCTGATAGAAGATCCTCTACGTGCCGGGTACTATTCGGAAATCGACATGCTGGTATGGGCGAAGAAATTCTACGGTGACGAATTTGTAGACTATCTGCAAAAGACCTACAATCCGCTCGACGTTGTTTTCCGCCTTGCCAACGAGACTTCGCTCGTCCTGCTGAACGGCGGCGGATTTGCCGGACCGAAATGGAGTGTCCGTGTTTCGCTCGCCAATCTGAACGAAGCCGATTACGTAAAAATAGGACAAAGTATCAAGCGCGTACTGGATGAGTATGCAGAAAATAGGTAATACTTATTATTTAAAGCGGGAAGTATCCACCTCTTCCCGCTTTTTCTCCTTGTATCCTCCGAATTTGTAGTTGAAGGAAATACCGAAGGCACGGGTAGTCTTCATATAGTGATTCTTCACATTCTGTTGTCCGAAACGGACATTAGTCGAAATGGTGGAAGTATTAAATATGTCGTCGCATTTCAAGGTCAGTTGTGCTTTTCCCTTTGCGAAAGTATAGCGCAGGGCCGCATCCAGATTTCCCGAACGGGGAAGGTCGAAAATGCCTTGTATCGCTTTGTTCTGATAAAATCCGCTTAGGGTAAACTTCAAATCAGGTTTGGTGGAGAGAGTGAAGGTATTGTTCATTGTCAATACAAACGTATACAGTTTGCGGTCGAACGGGATATCCCAGAAATCACTGTCTTTCTGACGGTAACGGAAGCCGATTGCCGTGATGCGGGAGTCCAGCCATTTCTTCACTTTAAAGGGAACTACCATTACCAAGCCCGCCTGTTCCGAGAAGTCGAAGTTAAAGCATTTATAGATCTCGACCAGACGTTCCGGAGACTGGTAAAGCGTCTGCATTTCCTTGTTTTTCGTGCGGCTGTAATAGGCGGTCAGCACATATTTACCTTTTAATATATAGCTAATGTTAGCTTCGTAATTGGTTGCCGGTTTAAGGAAGGGATTTCCCTGAATTTCGGAATAAGCGCCCATGTAGGAAGTGGAGTTCTGCATACTCCAATATTCCGGATATTCTTTGTCGCTGCTCAATGAAAATTGCAGGATATGTCCCGGAGCAGGCAAATAAGTCAGGTTGGCAACCGGATACAGGCTCCATTCGTTCCACATATCCGTATGATATTGCTCGGCAGCCAGAGAGACGTCCGCCGAAAGTTTCTCACCGAAGCTCTTGCTGAGTCCGGCATAAAAGTTCAGCGTCTGCTCGCGACGACGGGATTGCATGTTGTTGTCCGGCAGTAAAGTTTCCGTTTCGGGATCGAAATACATTTGATAACTATTGTCCAATGCGGTCGTATAAGCAACACCATAATTCAATCCCCAGTCTGCGCCCAAAGTATGTTCTTGTCCGGCATAGAAACGCCATTGGTTGATCCGTTGGTTATCTTTGCTCAGGAAGTTCAGTGTTTCTTCTCCCAGTGTGCTGTAAAGCAGCTGACTGCCGGGAGCATGATAATAGGTAAATTCCGCTCCGGCTTTCAGTCCGAAAGGAGTCTGATAGTCGAGTTTGGCATTATGGAGCTGTCCTTCCGAGTGCGAATCGGTGACCGAGTTCTGCGCACCGGTGACTGTGGCGTAAGGTTTGACATCGGTGAAAGCAGTGGTATAAACCAAGCTCAGCAAATGCTTGTCGGTAAAGGCATAGTCCATCCCAAGGCGTATCTGGTGATTGTTGTGGCGGGAAGTAGTGATATCATACATATTCATCGGATGCACCGAACCGTCGGCGAGCGTGTGAAGCGCTTCCTTGTCTGTCTCCCTCCGTTCGCGGCTGTAAGAGTAAGAGTAGAGAAGATCAGCAGAAAATTTGCGTCCGGAGTATAGAAGGCTCGCACGCTCTGCCAGAGATTCGTAGTGTAATTGGCTGTAGGCAGTATATAGTTCTCCCTGAAGAGAAGGTTCTTTTCCCATGCCCGAAGTCAGTATCAGATTGATCATCGGTCCGCGCACCTGATAACGTGCCGGAGCGGAATACATCACTTCCGCCTTTTCAATCCGACTGACGGGCATTGATTTCAGCAGGTTGCTTAATTGCTCTACAGAGAGAGTGGTCACTTTTCCGTTGATAACCACAGTGACCGGCTGCCCTCCCAACATCAGGGCATCATTCATGGAGACAACTCCTGGCAGGTTCTTTACCGCATCATAGGCATTGTCTACCGGCAGGCTGCCGACCAGTCTCGGAACGTCGTATACCAGTTTCCCCTGTTCGGCTTTTACTACCGGACGTTCGCCGGTGATCATGACTTCGGGAAGTTCCCGATACAGGCTGTCTATATAGGCTACGTTTTTTACGCTGTCGGCAGGTTCCTGCGCTGTCTGTACCTGCTGTGCAGAAGCGTACATCCAATACATGAAAAGTAACAAAAGCAGTAAATAAGTTCGTTTCATATCGCATTTATTTTTGAGTATGCTGCAAAATACGGGAGAAAAAACGAAACTTTACGTTATCGCCGGCTTATCTAGTGTTATTTAGTCTTATCAAAGAGAAGAAAAATAACAGTTTCATACTATCTTTGTCCGTATGAAACTACCGTTGAAACATATCATTATCCTTGTCATCTGCTCGCTGACAGGCATCTTTGTTTACCAGACATATTGGCTGACAGGGCTTTACCGCACGATGAAGCAGGAAATGAACAATAATATCAAAGACGCCATGCGTACGAGCGACTTTAATGAAATCGTGCTTCGCGTCAACGAACTGCAAAAGGATAATGTGGAACATGGTTCGGTCACCGTTTCCGCCGGATATGGTGCGGACGGCAAGTCGCTGGTGACAAGCCAGACTGTCTCTTATACAGACAGTACCTACAAAGACACCCTGCATACACGCACGGAAACAGCAGTAGATACCCTGGCCGTCAATGACAATGATCCGGATGCCAGCGCCGTTGCCTCCAGCGAAAGCGGACTCGATGTATTATTAAAGAGACAGGACTCGATGAAAGAACTCATACTCAGCGTCCAACAGGGTATGCACTCCGGCGTGGACACCTACATCGACATCAACCTGCAAAAATATGACAGTCTACTGACCGATGTACTGAAAGCACACAACATAGATGTGCCTCACCGTACCTTATATATATACAGCGGAGCCACTCAGGATTCATCCCAGACATTCATAGATACACTGGGCATCGCAGGAGACAGCACCTATATCCCCAGCCCGAAAGCCATCCGCTACGACTACGAATTCAACAGGCATCACAGTCAACGCTACCAACTGATAATGGAACCCATCACCTCACTGGTATGGAAACAAATGACCGGCATCCTGGTCACTTCATTTGTCATCTTCCTCATCCTCGGATTTTCCTTCTGGTTCCTCATCCGCACACTGCTGAAACAAAAGACGCTGGAAGAAATGAAGAGCAACTTTACGAACAACATCACGCATGAGTTAAAAACCCCGATTGCCGTGGCGTATGCCGCCAACGATGCGCTGCTGAATTTCAACCAAGCGGAAGAAAAGAGCAAACGTGACCAATATCTGCGCATCAGCCAAGAACAGCTACAGCGCTTGAGCGGACTCGTCGAACAGATTCTTTCCATGAGCATGGAAAGCCGCAAGACGTTCAGACTGCACCCCGAAGAGATTTGTCTGAAAGAACTGATTACTTCTTTAATAGAGCAGCACCAGCTAAAAGCGGATATCCCCGTACACATAACACTGGAAACAGAACCGGAAGCACTGACGATAGTAGCCGACCGCACTCATTTCAGCAATATCATCAGTAACCTGATAGACAATGCCGTGAAATATTCGAAACAAGAAGCAGAGATTATGATTCAGTGCCGCCAAACGGGGGAAACAGTGACTATCACCGTCTCCGATCATGGAATAGGTATCCCCCTGGATAAGCAGAAACATATATTCGACAAATTCTATCGCGTTCCGACCGGAAACCTTCATAACGTGAAAGGATACGGCTTAGGACTTTTCTATGTCAAAAGCATGGTCGAAAAACATGGAGGCACCATCACCGTCAAAAGTGAATCCGGCAAAGGAAGTACATTTACCATTACTATCTAAAACATCAAAAACATGAGCAAAAACGACATTACAGTATTGTTGGTGGAAGACGAACTGACACTCGCCATGATTATCAAAGATACGCTCGAGGAAAACGGTTTTACCATCCATACCGCCTCCGACGGCGAAGAAGGATTGCATCTTTTCTTTGAACTTCGGCCGGACGTGCTGGTGGCCGATGTGATGATGCCCAAAATGGACGGCTTCGAAATGGTACGCCGCATCCGGCAGACGGACAAGCAGACACCTGTACTGTTTCTGACTGCCCGTTCGGCCATCAACGATGTGGTAGAAGGATTCGAACTCGGAGCAAACGATTATCTGAAAAAGCCTTTCGGCATGCAGGAACTGATCATACGTATCAAGGCGCTGATGGGAAAAGCGTTCAGCTTCACGGAGACAAAAGTATCCAGCCGTTTTGAGATAGGAAGTTATCTGTTCGATCCGGTCGCGCAGACATTGCTGCATGCCGGAGTGAGACAGGAACTCTCCCACCGCGAGTCGGAAATACTGAAACGGCTTTGTGAGAACCGGAATCAGGTGGTCAATACGCAGGACGTTCTGCTGGAACTTTGGGGAGATGACAGTTTCTTCAATTCCCGGAGTCTGCATGTGTTCATCACGAAACTGCGGCATAAGTTGTCGCAGGATGAGCAAATACGTATCGTCAATGTACGAGGAATCGGCTATAAACTCATTGCAAACTAAGCTCTAAAATAGTGTCACTATCCTACTGGTATAGTGTCACTATCCTCACAGGATACTTACACTATCTTAGCGGGATAGTGACACCATCCCGACGAGACAGCGGCACACTCCTTTTTAAAGGATTTTTCTCTAAGAAAACATAACGGAAGCAGGCAGTCAGACTAAAAATCTCTATCTTTGTCATCAATCAACCTTTACGAAGATGAGAAAACTGATTCTATTTCTTTCGCTGATATTATCGGTCGGTTTTGCATCCGCACAGTCGGAAGTTCCTTCCGATAGTATTCGTCGTGCTCCGTCGAGCAATATAAAGGAATTCGGTGGCTTCCTGCTCGATATGGGATTAATGAATGTGGCCCCTCCCAAACTTCCGAAATTCAGTCTCGATGTACCGGATGTAAGTAAAGACTATAATCAGATATTCCGTCTGAATACAGACGCGACCTATACGCAGGGATTCACCGACGCATTTTCTTCCCCTTTCTCCGGTTTCGGATATGGGTATGGCTGGGGATTGTCGTCTTCACCGCAGTTCATGCAGATGGGTACCTTCAAACTGAAAAACGGATGGAAAATCAATACATACGGAGACTATGACAAAGACGGATGGAAAGTGCCCAACCGTAGTGCCATGCCTTGGGAGAAGAATAATTTCCGGGGAGCATTCGAACTGAAGTCCTCCAATGGTAATTTCGGTATCCGGATAGAGGTTCAGCAGGGACGGAACGGTCTTTATTAACTACGCTACTCATTATGATCGACTTGTTTCGGCTATTAGCATATCCTGATTAGCTATTAGCATAATCCGATTAGCTAATAGCTAATCAGGATATGCTAATAGGATATTTCAATCATCAATAACAAGATGAGCCACTTATTCAACTAACGTTTATTCTGCTTCAAAAGCTCTGTCTGCCGCAGCCATCGCGTCGGCTACACGGTTGCACCATGAATCGAACTCCGGATCAGGAGTCTGTGTTTCGGGGTGCGAAAGCATATATTGCACTGACTGTCTTAAACCGTCCGCCATCGAAGTTGTACAGATAAAGTCCGGCACAAGGCGTTTTATTTTCGAATTATCAAAGACTACCGTTGCGGCTTTGTCCCCCAGCAGTTCGCCCCGAAAGTCATAGTTCCCGCCATGTCTCGCAAGAAAATCGGAAGCCACATGGAGTGCGTTCAGAGGTTTCCCCAGCGCATCGGCAATGGTTTGATAAATCTGATTCCAAGTCATACTCTCATCTGTGGTGATATGGAAGGCATTCCCGATGGCATGAGGGTTAGCCATCAGTCCTACGTATCCTTTGGCAAAATCTTTGGAATGTGTCAGTGTCCACAAGGAACTTCCGTCACCGGGGATAATAACCGGTTTCCCGTCAAGGATACGTTTAAGTATCTGCCAGTTCCCCTTATTTCCATGCAGGCTTACAGGAGGTTTCGTTCCATTATACGTATGGCTGGGACGGACAATCGTAATCGGGAAACCGGTGGTACGGTATGCTGCCATCAACACTTCTTCGGCGGCAATCTTATGCCGTGAATATTGCCAGTAAGGATTCACTAAAGGGGTACTTTCCGTAATACGGTAATCAGCCAACGGTTTTTGGTAGGCGGATGCACTGCTGATAAAAATATATTGTTTCGTCTTATTACGGAACAGACGGATATCACGTTCTACATCTTCTGCCGTGTAAGCGATGAACTGAGCTACAACATCATAACTTTCATCTGCAATAGCTTTCGCCACAGCTTCCTCATCGTGAATGTCGGCAGTGATACTGCCCACACCTTCCGGCAGTTTTTTTGAGCCCCGGTTAAGCAGTGTTATCTCCCACCCTCTCTGTTGAGCCAATTCTACTACATCGGTACTAATCGTACCGGTTCCTCCAATGAATAATGCTTTCATAAAACAAGTCTTTTTAAATTCGCAGGAACAAATATATTAATTCTACTATTCACATCCCTTGATTATCCCGTTTTTTTGTTTCCGACACGCTGATATTTAGCTGGAAAAAGTGAGTTTGCCTCCTACTGCCCGCCGGCATTGTATACAAATTACTGAATCTTATACCCAAATTACTGTTTTGCAAATCCGGAATGAGAAAGATACATTTAAAAGCTTTATCTTTGTGACAGATCAAAACTGTAAGCCGTATGGAAGAAATAACAAAAATTGAAAGCATTGACCAGTATGACCAACTGTTCGGACTAGAGACCTTGCACCCGCTGGTAAACGTGATCGACTTCTCGAAAGCGACAAAGACGGTAGACTACTATCGTATGAATATCGGATTCTACTCTCTGTTTCTGAAAGACGCAAAATGTGGCGATCTCAGATATGGACGGAAGTATTATGACTATCAGGAAGGAACCGTTGTCTGCATGGCTCCGGGACAGGTTATCGGGATAGATAACCGCAAGCAGACACCAATTCGTACAAAATCTATCGGTCTTTTATTTCATCCCGATTTAATCCGGGGAACTTCTTTAGGGCAGAACATCAAACACTATAGTTTCTTCTCTTACGAAGTGAATGAAGCACTGCATCTCTCCGAACAGGAAAGGGAAATCGTGACCGACTGTATCCACAAAATACAAATCGAACTGGAACATGCCATCGACAAACACAGCAAGCAGCTCATTGTCCGCAATATAGAACTATTGCTCGACTATTGCATGCGCTTCTATGAACGGCAATTCATCACCCGTAATCAGGCGAATAAAGATATCATCGTGAAGTTCGAACAGTTATTGGACGAATATTTTCAGAATCAGACTGCACTTACCGAAGGACTTCCTTCTGTAAAATACTTTGCGGACAAGGTCTGCCTTTCTTCCAATTACTTCGGAGACCTGATCAAGAAAGAAACAGGAAAAACGGCACAGGAATATATCCAGCACCGGATCATAGAACTTGCCAAAGAACGGATATTAGAAGGCAGCCAGACGGTCAGCCAGATTGCGTATGAACTGGGGTTCCAGTATCCGCAGCATTTCAGTCGGTTGTTCAAGAAGAATGTCGGATGTACGCCAAACGAATATAAGCAACAGAACTAAAAACAGCTCCACTAATCAGGATATTAGTTACGTCATGGGAGATAAAGTACTTAAGATAGGAAGTGTGCATCAATGTAATTGCTGCATGGGGAGTAAGACGCTGCACCCTCTGGTCAGTGTCATCGACCTTTCAAAAGCCGATTTATCCTCCCATACGGATTTCAAATTCGGATTTTACACGATTCTGTTGAGCGAATGCAAATGTGAAGCCTACAGATACGGACATCAGTACTACGACTTCTCGGACGGGACACTTCTCTGTCTGACTCCCGGCGAGTCAATCAGTATGAAGGATAGTGACAACACACGTCCTTCCAAAGGATGGATACTGGCGTTTCATCCCGACTTGATCTGCGGCACTGTGCTTGGAGCGAACATTCGTGACTATACTTTCTTCTCTTATCGTCCCGAAGAAGCACTGCATGTTTCATTACGTGAAAAGCAGGTCATACTGGAACTTCTGGATAAAATAAATGAAGAATTGCAACGCTGTATCGACTGCTATAGTCAGAAGATCATTTCCAAATACATCGAACTACTGCTTGATTATTGCGAACGCTTCTACGAACGCCAGTTCATCACACGCAATGAGGCTAACAAAAAGATTATCGAACGGTTTGACCGTCTTTTGGATGATCATTTCAATACTATACAAAGTCAGTCCTCCGATCTTCCCACTATTGAGGAGTGCGTCAGAGTACTTCGTCTTTCTCCCGCATATTTCAATGATTTGCTGGAATATGAAACGGGGAAATCGTACAAAGAATATCTTCAGTTCAAGCGTTTCGAAATAGCTAAAGAGTGGTTGATAAATACAGATAAAACACTCAGCCAGATAGCGCAGGAACTCGGTTTCCGGAATCCGCAATATTTCAGCCGCCTGTTTAAGAAGATCACCGGTTGTTTGCCGAATGATTTCAAGATGCCTAACTGACTTTTCTCTTAATAAAAATAGAATTGAGAATTCAAATTCTTAATCAATGTTATAAAACATACTATTTTTCTTGGATAATTTGCAAAGTTCACAGAAGTCCGTATCTTTGCAATGTGTTTTTCATAGTATTAGATTTAAGGTTAACAAAGGTTGGAGCAAGGCGTTGCTCCTTTTTTTATGTCCATACGTGAGCTATTGGACTTTCGTATATAGTAGAATTACGTTATTTTTCAGTAGATTTGCAGTAACACTTGAAAAGGATACATTCAGATTATATTCTGAATATATAAATCAAAAAGTGCTCTTTTTACGTTATATATCAAGAAGTAACTTTAATCCTGACAAAACAATGAAGACAGAGCGGAAATATCACCATTTGATTAAATCAGTTATCATCGTACTATTCCTTTCTTTTGGCATGACTTCGTGCGAAAAGGAAGAGCCAGTTCCGGTACCTACAGAACAAACGGTATTCATGTATCTCCCCTGGTCTGATAATCTCACATCCAATTTCTATCAGAACATCAGCGACCTTGAAAGTGTAGTTGAAAAGAATATCTTGAAGGATGAACGGATAATCATTTTCATGTGTACCACAGCAACGAAAGCCACTCTTTTTGAACTCGCTTATGAGAACGGCAAGAGTGTGCGTAAAACTCTAAAGAACTATACAGATCCTGCTTATACCACAGCAGAAGGTATCACATCCATTCTAAATGACGTGCAACGCTATTCTCCCACCAAACGCTATTCGATGGTCATCGGCTGTCATGGCATGGGATGGATACCCGTATCAAATTCTAAATCACGTAGCGGTCTTCGTACCAAAATGCACTGGGAATACGAAAATGTACCAATGACACGCTACTTCGGAGGATTAAATGCCCAATATCAGACTGATATAACCACACTTGCCAAAGGAATATCCAATGCCGGACTTAAAATGGAATATATACTCTTTGACGACTGCTATATGTCAAGCATTGAAGTAGCCTACGCTCTCAAAGATGTGACTGATTATCTGATAGGATCTACAAGTGAAGTGATGGCGTATGGTATGCCATACGCCGAGATAGGTCAGTATCTAATTGGGAAAGTAGATTATGCCGGTATCTGTGACGGTTTTTACTCTTTTTATTCCACTTATAGCACACCCTGCGGAACAATCGCTGTCACTGATTGCTCAGAACTTGATAACCTGGCAACTATTATGAAAGAAATTAATCATCGATATACTTTTGATCCTTCACTAACCAGTTCTTTACAGAGACTGGACGGATATTATCCGGTTATCTTCTTTGACTATGGTGACTATGTTTCAAAATTATGCCCTGATGAAACTCTAGTGGCACGATTCAACGAACAGCTCAATCGTACGGTGCCATTCAAAAGAAATACAGAATATTTCTATTCGATGAGCAGAGGAGAAGTGAAAATCAATACCTTCTCCGGTATTACAATCTCCGATCCAAGTACGCACTCGCTGGCCTCAAAAAAAGAAGAAACAGCATGGTATGCAGCTACTCACTAGGAACAAGAGATAAGATCAGGAAATCTCTTAATAAAAATAGAATCGAGAATTCAAATTCTTAATCAATGTTATAAAACATACTATTTTTCTTGGATAATTTGCAAAGTTCGCAGAAGTCCGTATCTTTGCAATGTGTTTTTCATAGTATTAGATTTAAGGTTAACAAAGGTTGGAGCAAGGCGTTGCTCCTTTTTTTATGTCCATACCTCATCTCGTCAGCTAATTTTATCCTTTGATCACCGCCATAGGCGCCAATTCCACCAAAGGCTTTACTAAATCCTGCTCATTAGCGATTACTTGCGCAATATCTTTGTAAGCTCCCGGTGCTTCATCCAATCCATCCGGCATGCGCATCGGACCTGATAATGATATGCTTAAATTCGCAAAAGAGCAAAAGAAAAAGGGAACTACGAAATCTATTTGCGTAACTAAAATTATTTTCTACTTTTGTGAAAATAAATATAGAAAGCCATATTTCTGAACCGAACGACTATATAGAAACAGCCCATGAAGAATATAATGATTATCGGTGCCAATGGATTCACCGGACGCCAGATACTGAATGACCTGTCAAGCAAGGCACAATATAAGGTAACAGGATGTTCCCTTCATCCGGATATCCTTCCGAAAAATGGAGGCAACTATCATTTCATCACCACAGATATACGGGATGAAGCAGCCGTAAAGCAACTTTTCAAAGAGGTACAACCCGATGTAGTCATCAACTGTTCCGCCTTATCCGTCCCCGATTATTGCGAAACGCATCACGAAGAAGCCTGGCTAACAAATGTTACGGCAGTAGAACAATTGGCACATCTCTGCGAAAGTTACAAAAGCCGGTTCATTCATTTATCTACAGACTTTGTCTTTGACGGAAAGATAGACGAGAAGTCCGGACAGCTTTATACAGAAGAAAGTCTCCCCGCTCCTGTCAACTATTACGGTTTCACCAAATGGAAAGGAGAAAAGAAAGTGGCTGAAATCTGTAGTAACTATGCCATTGCCCGCGTAGAGATTGTCTACGGAAAAGCACTACCAGGACAGCATGGAAACATCGTGCAACTGGTGATGAATCGTTTGAATGCAGGACAAGAAATCCGTGTCGTATCAGATCAATGGCGCACGCCCACTTATGTAGGTGACGTATCAGCCGGAGTGCAACACCTGATGGAAAATGCCGCAAACGGAATTTTTCATATCTGTGGCGACGAATGCCTGACCATCGCAGAAATTGCTTTTCAGGTAGCAGACTACATGAAGCTGGACTGTTCACTCGTTCACCCTGCCACAACAGAAGAAATGCAAGAAGCTACTCCCCGTCCCCGTTTCAGTGGAATGAGCATAGCAAAAGCCCGGACTATACTTGGTTACCAGCCACGAAAGCTGAAAGATATTCTCATGGAGTGGAAACATTAATCGGCATATCCTATTAATCAGATTGTTTGCACAAATGAAAGTATGTGCTCTACACAACATAGAAATTTGACTCAGGCATCGAACTGGCAACTAAATAAAAATGATATAAACACATAATATATAAAGGTTAAGGTCTACATAACCAAGTTTTTACTACATTCTATTCCTAGTTTCAGCTACCTTTCCCATTCTAATTATTGCATATTTATTTTGAAAATATGCAATAAGTTCTTATCTTTGCACCCGAATTAAAGAACCAGAAGATGAATCAAACATTACAATTACATAACGCCCTTATATTTCATGCGGAAATTCCCAATTTCTGCACGTCATGTTGCGTGCATGTACATTGGTTCAGCGGATTCATCTAAATTCCCCTTACTCATTTCTTACCCCTAACTGCCTGTTGACTTATTTCGTTACTCACAGACAGTATTTCCATCTGATTGTCAATAAGATGTATGTCTTTTTGGGGATTATCTATGCTATTTATGAATTGTTTAACCTAACCAACTAAAATATATTACAATATGTTCTCTATTATATCTACCATGTTTTTGGGAATCGGTATCGGATACGGATTACGTAACTGGAGTATCTTACAAAAGACTGAAAAGACAATTTCTCTTACAATATTCCTGTTACTCTTTATCCTTGGAGTATCCATCGGCTCTAATAGCCTGATTGTGAATAATCTCGGTAAGTTTGGATGGCAGGCGATCATTCTTGCCGTATCCGGCGTATTAGGGAGCTTGTTGGCTGCCCGACTTGTGTTACAACTATTTTTCAAGAAAGGAGGTAAACAATGAAAGGAAGTCTCATCGTTATCGTATTTTTCTGTGTAGGCTGTATCATGGGAGTTTTTAATAAATTCCAGTTCGACACACATACTGTTTCCATGTATATACTATATGCGTTGATGCTGCAAGTAGGAATCAGCATCGGTTCCAATAAGAACCTGAAAGCGATCATCTCACATTTGCACCCGAAAATGCTGCTGATTCCATTGGGTACCATTACCGGCACATTGTTGTTTTCTGCCTTGGCAAGCATTTTGCTAAGTCAATGGAGTGTATTCGACTGTATGGCAGTAGGAAGCGGATTCGCCTATTATTCGCTATCTTCCATCCTGATCACTCAGTTCAAGGAACCGACCATCGGAATACAGTTGGCTACAGAGCTGGGTACCATTGCCCTGCTGACTAATATCTTCCGCGAAATGATGGCACTTCTAGGTACACCGCTTATCAAGAAGTATTTCGGAAAACTTGCTCCCATTTCGGCGGCAGGAGTCAACTCAATGGATGTATTATTACCTTCCATCAGCAGATATTCGGGAAAAGAAATGATTCCTATCGCTATTTTGCATGGTATTCTGATCGATATCAGCGTGCCTGTATTCGTTTCTTTCTTCTGTAACTTATAACCTAACGCCCCACCGTCGCCAACACAAAACGAATATCAGCGTAAGAAACGTCATCTCCCAATGCAGCTTTAATAGCCACCACTCCCATAAATTCATGGGTCTCCAGATAAGTCCGGACCTTCTTTATCTTGTCCGCTGTCACTACCTGTTCCAACTTTATTTTATCTTCACGGAGATAATGTTCCAGATGAGTAGCAATCGTTCCTGTCACCAAATCACGAGCTTTGGCTATCTCTTCTATCGTCATCCCCTGGCAAAACATTTCATAACTCACCAGCTTTGAATCTTTCTTCTTCTCTTTCTCCTCATTATGCTGTGCATCCAGCTTTCTTTCCCTTGTATCCTCTTTCCCCGAAACAGAAGTAAAGATCTCCGGTCGTTCCAGTTTGTTCTCCTTCATATATTTGCGCACAATGCCCAAAATTTCAAGTCCGTACTTCTCCACTCCTTTTGCGCCGAAATAAGGTATCGCTTCCAAAGCCGCCGGTGTATCCGGCAACAGATTCACAATACCCATCAATGCCTTTTGCTGCATGATCACATAAGCCGGCATATTCACTTCGCGCGTCTTTGCCGTTCTCCATTCCGACAGAGCACGATAAAGTTCCGGATGCAGAATATCCGTCGGAACTTCTACTTTCACCTTTCCTGAATTGCTGCGAGTGCGTTCTTTCCGTTCTTTTTTCTCCTTCGGAGCCTTGGTGGAAGAACCGGAAGAAGCAGTTTCCCCTTCGAGACTTAACATCACTTTCGCCTTCCGTTTCAGATAATCCGTTACCGTAAATTTCTCCGTCCGCATCGCATCCAGCAAAGACTCTTTAATCCATAAAGCATCGTCCAATGCCTGCAAACGTTCATTCAGTTGTTTCCGCAACTCTTTATTATCAAGAGGCATACTGGTCTTGTCAAACAGCGCCCGGACAGGAAGCAATGCTTCACAAAAATAAGCAGCACCAGAATGAATCCTTTGCTGTAGCTCCTCATTTCCGGCATAATTTTCATTCCCGTTAATCAGACGCGTATATTGATTACGAAAGCGATTGGAAACTTCCACCACCTTCTCTTTGAGATGCGGAGCCAGTTCTTTATACTCGGCAAGCAACTTCGGATAAAGTTTATAAAGCTCTTCATCCATCATCCGGAGCAACCGCTTATAAGCCTGCTCAAGCGAATAGAAATTAAATAAATCATTCAACAGATCATAGAAATAAGCCTTTTGCATGTCGTTCAACTGCTTGCTCCCCGGTTTATTCTGTTCCACATCTCTTGTGAAATTATCTACAATGCTATCGCTGATTATCGCCTCCCTACGCAAAGGAGTCTCCAACACCATTCCTTCCAGAGTCTTGCAACGGCTCAATGCTACATACGTCTGCCCATGAGCAAAAGAGTTACGAGCATCGATAATCGCCCGCTCAAACGTCAGACCCTGACTCTTATGAATCGTGATAGCCCACGCCAGACGGATGGGATATTGCCGGAACACACCTTCTATTTCTTCCGTGATCTCCTTCGTTTCTTCGTTCAGCACATACTTATAATTCCCCCATTCTTCGGGCAACAACTGAAAGACATCACTACTGTCTTTTCCACGTACGGACATTCCTCTTTCGTCAACACTCATCACTTCGCCTATCATGCCGTTATAGTAACGTTTTTCTGATGAAACGTCATTCTTAAGGAACATGATCTGTGCTCCTTCCTTGACTGTAAGCACTTCATCCGCAGGGTACGAGTACTCAGGAAAATTTCCCTCTATCTCCGCCCGAAAACTATAAGCCCGTCCAGACAGTGATGCCAGTTCACGGTCGTTCACCTGCTGGGCCTGATAGTTATGCGTTGTCAGTCGGATATACCCTTCTTCTTTCCGTGGACGAAAACCGGGCTGATAACGACGATTCAATTCGTTCAACACTTCATCATCTGCTTTATTTTCGCGTATCTTGTTCAGAAGAGAAAGAAAGAAAGTATCACTCTGACGGTAGACTTTCTTTAGTTCAATGGTCATATACACCGTTTCCTTCAGTGCACGGCTGGCAAAAAAATATGGAGTCTCGTAATGATTCTTCAGTAGCTCCCATTCATTGTCTTTTACCACAGGAGCCAACTGTTGCAAGTCGCCGATCATCAGCAACTGCACACCTCCGAAAGGTTTTTCACGGTCACGATAACGACGTAAAGCCGCGTCCACAGCGTCCAGCAAATCTGCACGTACCATACTGATTTCGTCGATAACAAGCAGATCCATGCTGCGGATAATATTCCGTTTCTCTTTGCTGAAACGGTAGTGCATCTTGGCAGAATTGAAAGTCGTTTCCGGCACAAACGGAGCAAAAGACAACTGAAAGAAAGAATGAATCGTCACCCCTCCGGCGTTGATAGCTGCGATTCCTGTTGGAGCCAATACGACCATGCGCTTGGGGGTATGTTCTCTCAATCGTTTTAGAAATGTAGTTTTTCCGGTTCCGGCTTTTCCGGTAAGAAACAGATGCGTGCCTGTATTTTCAATGAACTGCCAAGCTAGTTGTAGTTCAGGATTATTTTCCATGTTTCCTCTAATTTTCGGTAAAGGTACTGAATAGATTCCAACCACCGAAATTGAATGTAAGGAAAAGCAATAATCAAGCCGGTATTTTCATCATCATTTCTTTACTCCCGAAATATTTGTATACAAATAAACAAAAAAGGTCCCGGTTTCTTCTCGCTTGAAGTACACCGGGACCGGATCAAATCAGAACACAAAGTCGTGTCACAGTTATATATCGAAATTGTTTTTGTTTCTTAATTCTTGGGAGACTGATATCTCTTGTACCAATCTGTAGATTTTGATCCCCAAGAATCAGCCCAATTCTTGAAATAAGGATATTCCGTATCAATGTTATGCGTCTCCGTCACCGGAATGAAATTCAACATCGGAATATCGATGGCAAACGGATAAGCTCCGTCACGATCAATGTAATAGACATCCTTACTAGAACCTATCAGCGATTTGTCAGCATAAGATGTCGGTGAATATTTAGGCAGATGTACTTCCGTCCGGTTCTGTTGCCCTGCCGCATATTTTACTATAATGTACGGATTATATATCTTCAGATTCTCCTTATTAAAAGTGGCCTTTTCAAAGGTTCTGGTTATCGTACATGTACCCACTTTCCCCTTAACAGCTTGTTTTACACTTGGGAATACAATAATAGAAGACGTTTCGCTCTCCACTTTTATATCCTTATCTGAAGTCACTTTACCAAACTGTCCTCCATCTATCTGATAAGCAAATGCATTATCATACATCGCTCCGTCGTGTGTGGGCGTAAATGTATCCACAATCTTATTTATCATGTTTTCTGTGTTGAAATATATGGCACGATTATATTCTACGATCACGTCGTTCATGTCATAATCTCCCCCGTCAGGCCAAATATCTTCAAAAGCTAAAGTCCCCTTTAAGTTCTCCTGTGCATCCGGCTTTTCTATTGGTTTATCATCACTCGGGATATTGGGTCTGTTCGGATTATCAATAGAACTTTCCGGAGAAGCATCTACATAAAATAGTAGATCACAAAAACTTCTGTTTGCTCCATCTTCCACACCAATAATGGTTTTTCCACTCTTTTCATCTTTTACAGATACGAAACCACCATTAGAATACCCATTAGAAGTTATTAATGGTTTTGTAATGTCAATTTCATTCTCATTTTGATGATACCCATCTGCATATATAAACCATCCTACTGTATATCCTTTCGGAAATTTTTCACTTGGTTTACCATCCTCACCCCAAAAGAGCAGACGTACTTTATCTCCACACTTCAAAATAGATAAAGCTCCATTATATACGGAAAAAGCAACATTTGGAAATACGATATACTTCCTCATATTAGAGTTACTAACTCCATCACTTGTTTTATAATAATAATATCCAAATGAATTATTAAATGAAGCGTCCCTGTCAAGAAAGACCAAATCTAACGTAGTTCCCTCTTGTGTTACATTAATATTAGTGATTTCAGATCCCTTATACAAATAAGCGTTGTCAACAGAACCTCCGGATGGCTTGAAAAAAGAGTTTAAACGTTCTACAAGATTTCCAATCAATTCATTACCCACTTGTTTTTGAGGTGTTACATATCCATTATTAATAGGGTCTGGCTTTCCTGTTTGACTATTATAAATATAGGTGAGATTTCCTCCTTCTCCCCACTTACACAATGAATACAAATTAGCACCGGAATTGATAAGATACGGCACGCTACCTTTCGAAAAGTCATAAGAACGCGTTACCGCTTTAGTATTGGCAGTAGAAGAATCCTTTTTACTCATATCAAAACTAGCCATCCCATCTTTGATATCTAGTTTTACGCATCGGGGCACTCCCCAGCTTGATGTATACAAGTAAACAGTCTCTACAGAAGTCGGAATATTCATTTTCCCTTCATATTTTCCATTTCCATCCGTAAAAATTTTGAATAAAGCTTCAACCCCTTCTTTCTTTACCGGAACATTGTCCACTACTTCCATCGGGTCTTCATCATACACTTCAAGTAGAGCCACAAGTCCGGGGACATCATAGTTTACTGAGAGTTTCACGTCGCCACGTGTTTCAAATCCGAAATACTCGCTAGGGTCCGGAAGAGGTTCTTTTCCATAATTAGGATCGTACAGATCTTTTTCCATACATCCAGCCAACAGCCCACCAATCAATGCTGCCGTAGCAATAGCACCAGAAATGCCGAATAATCGCTTTTGTGTCATAATCTATATATTTGTTTTGTTAGTTATCAAGGCTTGTTTTGTTCCCATCAAAACAATCTCACCTCTCAAATAATTTTCAAATATATAGATTATTTAATTACCAGCCGGACAAAGCTTAAAAACGGAATACCGATTCACAAAATAGTGTTATCGTGCAATCTTTATTTACTGCATAGAACCACCCACGATATCCAATAATTCGTTGGTAATAGCCTGCTGGCGACTCTTATTATATTGCTTCGTCAAATCCTGGATCAATTCGTTCGCATTGTCCGTAGCCACCTGCATCGCCAATGTGCGTGCCGCATGTTCCGAAGCGTTCGAATCCACGGCAGCCGTAAAAAGCTTCTGGCTCAATACCGTTGGGATCAGATTGGTGATCAGTTCCTCTGCAGAAGGTTCGATAATGTAATCATTCGCTATTTCACCTCCTTGTACTTCTTCTTCCTTTTGCTTCTCTTCCTCATCCACGACCCGTGTCAGGTCAATAGGCAGATAAGTTTCGCGAAGCAGAATCTGCACGCCCATTGATTTAAAATGATGATAGATCAGTTCTACCCGGTCTATTTCTCCGGATACGTACATTTCCATCAGGCGATGTGCCAGTTCGGAAGCCTCCTGATACGATGGTTTGTCGGAAAGCGTCGGTGAAGTCTCCTGCGGTTCGAATCCCAGGCGCTTCACTGCTTCATCCACCTTCTTCCCTACCGGGAATATCAGGATATTATCCTGTCCCAGTGTACGAAACTCACCGACTGTTTGCAGCAGCATCTTAATCACATTTGCATTAAAAGCACCACAGAGCGACGTATTCGAAGAAAAGGCAACGATTGCCACACGCTTCACTTCCCTCGCCTTGATGTAAGGAGATTCAACAGGAAGGTCGGCACTCAGGAAGTTAGTCAGAATCTTGTTGAGCTTCCTTTCATAAGGCAGCATATTTTCAATGGCTCCTTGTGCCTTGTGTAACTTGGCAGAAGCCACCATCTTCATTGCTGAAGTGATTTTTCGGGTACTCTTTACCGAATTTATTCTGGTTTTTACTTCTTTCAGTGAAGCCATAACTATTTAAATTAAGAATTAAGAATGAGTGTGTGTCAAAAGTCAGTCCCAGTTCAGTTACTATTGACTTTTGACACAGCGTCTTCATTTTATAAATATTGTTTGGCAACCATAGCGGCAGTCTCTTCGATAGCCTTGGTCACGTTATCGTCTATCACACCGGTTCTCAGAACGTCCAGCACATCTTCCTGATGATTGAGTTGTAAAGATTCGATGAAGCTGCGTTCAAAATCCTGTACGTTTTCCAAGGGAACATCGTGGAGCAGACCGTGCGTGCCGCAATACAGAATAGCAATCTGTTGTTCTACCGGCATCGGACTATACTGAGGCTGAATCAGCAATTGTGCATTCTTACGTCCCTTGTCGATAGTCATCGCCGTAATGGGGTCCATATCACTGCTAAACTTGGAGAAGGCTTCCAGTTCACGATACTGTGCCTGGTCCATCTTCAAGGTTCCGGCCACTTTCTTCATCGCCTTAATCTGAGCGTTACCACCTACACGGGATACAGAAATACCGACATTGATAGCCGGACGGACACCTTGATTAAACAAGTCCGTTTCGAGGAATATCTGTCCGTCGGTAATAGAAATCACGTTCGTCGGGATATATGCCGAAACGTCTCCTGCCTGCGTCTCAATGATAGGCAGAGCTGTGAGTGAACCACCACCTTTCACGATACCTTTCAGGCTCTCCGGAAGGTCGTTCATTTCGCGTGCCACTTCTTCTTCCTTGATGATCTTTGCCGCACGTTCCAACAGACGTGAGTGCAGGTAGAAGATATCACCCGGATATGCCTCACGTCCGGACGGACGACGAAGAATCAACGATACTTCCCGATAAGCAACTGCCTGCTTGGAAAGGTCATCATAAACCACCAGCGCATGACGGCCGGTATCACGGAAATATTCACCGATGGCAGCTCCTGCAAACGGTGCATAATACTGCAACGCTGCCGGATCACCTGCCGTAGCGGCAACGACAATCGTGTAATCCATCGCTCCATACTCACGGAGCGTATTTACGATAGAAGCCACGGTAGAACCTTTCTGACCGATAGCTACATAAATACAGTACACCGGGTCACCTGCCAGAAAGTTATTGCGCTGATTGATAATCGTATCAATCGCAATGGAAGTTTTTCCTGTCTGACGGTCGCCGATAATCAGCTCACGCTGTCCGCGTCCGATAGGAATCATAGCGTCTACAGCTTTCAAGCCCGTCTGTAACGGTTGGTTTACCGGCTGGCGGTAGATAACTCCCGGCGCTTTGCGTTCCAACGGCATTTCATACAGTTCTCCACCGATCAGCCCTTTTCCGTCGAGCGGTTCGCCCAGCGGGTCGATGACACGTCCCAGCATGCTTTCACCTACACGGATTGAGGCGATACGCTTGGTACGTTTCACTATAAAGCCTTCCTTGATTCTGTCGGTAGGTCCCAGCAGAACGGCACCTACGTTGTCCTCTTCGAGGTTCATCACAATGGCTTTGATGCCGTTGTCAAACTCCAGCAATTCGTTGGCTTCGGCGTTCCGCAATCCGTAGATACGTACCACTCCGTCGCTTACCTGGAGCACCGTACCGATCTCGTCGAGCTGCACGTTGGTATTGATACCTTCGAGCTGCTTGCGCAATATATCGGATACTTCGCTTACTCTTATATTTTCAGACATTATACAATTCTCCTATTCTTATCAATAAACTGTTGTTTCACTCGTTTCAACTGCGTGGCAATGCTTGCATCGAGCCGATAATCATTGATATCGAAGATGAAGCCCCCCTCTATCGAGGGATCGATCACAGTATCCAGTTCCATTTGGGCATGCAGAATATGTGCTGCTGCGGAACGGATCCGGTTTTCTGTCTCCTTGTCCACCGGGACTGCCGTAATCAGTTTGCCTACTCCGATGTGTTTCAGTTTCCGGTAAAGATCGAGATACATCAGGCTGATGAACTGCAAATAGCCTTCGCGCCTGTTTCGCAGAACCAGCGTGATGAAACGGACAAACTCTCTGCTGGATTCACTGTTACCATCGGCAGCCGTACATATCAGCGCCAACTTGTCCTTTACCGACACCACAGGATTATCAAGCACTTCGCGCAGTCCCGGCTGGACACGAAAACTGTGAGACAATGTGAAGAATTCGTTGTAGAGTCTATCCTCCACACCTTTCTCCTGAGCGTATTCGATCATCGCTTTGGCATATCGCATTGAGAGTACTCCGACTTCCATCTTCCTTAGTTCTTATTAGGGGTTAATACTTCATCCAGCATACGGTCGATCATTCCCATCTGGGATTCTTTGTCCTGAAGGTTCTTGCGGAGCACCTTCTCGGCGATATCGACAGAAAGCACAGCTACCTGGCGACGGATGTCGCGGATCGCTTCATCCTTCTCTATCTGGATTTGTTGTTTCACCGCATCCAGTTCTTTCTGTGCGGCTATCTCTGCTTGCTTACGGGCCTCGTGAACAATCTTGTCACGTTCTTCCATTGCCTCCTTCAAGATTCGTCCTTGTTCCTTGTTGGCAGCAGCCACAAGCGCCTCGCCCTCTTCCTTCAAATGAGCTAACTGGGCGTTGGCTTCTCTTGCCACCTCCAAGGACTGGTCGATATAGGTTTTACGGCCTTCCACCATCTTGATGATGATGGGGAAACCGTATTTCGCTAATATCACGAACACAACCCCGAATGCGACAAACATCCAGAACAACAGGCCACTATCAGGTAATAGTAATGACATATCTATTTAATATTACAGGAAGAATACCAGCAGACATACTACTACCGCCAACAGAGCCACACCTTCGATCAAGGCGGCGGCGATAATCATATTCATACGGATGTCACCCGAGGCTTCCGGCTGGCGTGCAATAGCTTCCATAGCCGAACCACCAATCTTACCAATACCCAAACCAGCTCCGATTACTGCAAGACCTGCACCGATAGCTGCACCTAATTTACTTACTCCTACTGCTGCTGCAGTGGCTTGTAACAATACTGATAGTAACATAATTTTCAGTTTTAAAATGGTTTATTTTCTCGTTTATTTATTTGCTCTCTCTTCGCGTTTATTCTGCTTTTACTTTTGCACCTTCCTGCGCCAGTCCGATAAATACGGCCGAAAGCATGGTGAATACATATGCCTGGATGAAAGCTACCAACAGTTCAAGCGCATTCATAAAGATGTTGAACAGTACGGAAGCTACCGTCAGTGTACCGTTGAGCGCAGGTCCCATGCTTGCCGAGATAAAGATCAGGCAAGTCAGTACCAGCATCGCCATGTGTCCCGCCAGCATATTGGCGAAAAGACGGATCATCAAGGCAAACGGTTTCGTAAAGATTCCGAAGAACTCGATGAAAGGCATCATCGGTACAGGCACTTTCAGCCACCAGGGCACATCCGGCCAAAAGATATCTTTCCAGTAATGTTTCGTTCCAAAGATGTTGACTGCAAGGAACGTACAGATTGCAAGCACCATAGTGATGGCAATGTTTCCCGTCACATTCGCACCACCGGGGAAGAAAGGAATCAGCCCCATGATGTTATTAATGAAAATGAAGAAAAACGCAGTCAGCAGGTACGGTGCAAACTTCCGGTAGTTGGGTCCGACACAACTCTTGATGATATCATCGTTCACCATCATGATAAACATTTCCATGAATCCGATAAAACCGCCCGGCGCCAACGCTCCCTGCGGGCGTTTCCTGTACCATTGCGCCACACTCAGCACGATAACCAGCAGCAGCACACTGTTGAACAACAAAGCGAATGTCACCTTCGTAATGGAAATATCCCACGGACGAACCTGCTCTCCGGCTGCATTATACTCCACCAGTTTGCCTTCGTACTTACTTCCTTCGGGGGCGACGGAGAGCCCTTCATAAGTGCCTCCATTCTCAGCGAGACGGGAAGAAAGGAACGTATGCCAACCTGTAGTAGAACTATAAACAATGATAGGTAATGGTATAGTAATGTGCGTTTTACCCCACGTCGTAATATGCCATTCGTATGAGTCGCCGATATGCCCGAACACGATCTCCTTCACATCGACCGTATTCTCTTTCTGCTCCTGCGGAGTCACATCTTCCTGTGTCTGCGCGAAGACCGGCAGACCGGCTACCAACATCAGGCAGAGCAGAAATATCGGAGCTACTATGTTACGCAACTGTTTCATTTTTATTCTTATTTTTCTTTTTCCGTTTCAGGTTCACTTCAAAGGAGAAGAAGAACCACGTTTCATATATCAGATACAACAGATAGAACGAGATAAACGTCAGCAAGAAAGCCTTGGCTTCTTCGCGTACTGCCAGACAATAAATCAGCAGCAGAATCAGCGAGAGAATCATTTTTATCATCTTCATTGCCAGATACAGCAGCGACAACTTCTGCGGAGCATGCCGCCGACACGCATCGAACATATAAATACTAAACAAACCGAAGATATAGAAATATACCGGTATAAACGGATATCCTCCGAAATAATGCCCCGGCAAGGCTATGTGTAAAATCACTGCTCCCGCTGCTCCGCTTAGTATAGCAAACAGCGTATTCAGTGCGATAAAATTCCGTTTAGTCTTACTAATGTTCACCATGTCGTTGTGTTTTTCTGCTGTATATTATCCATCTCGTCTTCCTTACGAGACACACACCGAAGCTGTCCCGTCACTCATTTCAACAAAACCACCCTGAATATCCAATGTATGCTCCTCGCCGTCCATCGTGGTATAACCCAACGTTCCCTCTTTCAATGACGAGACGATCGGCGCGTGTCCCGGCAGGATAGAAAACGATCCTACCGTTCCCGGCAGTGTGACAATCTTCACTTCTCCGTCGAATACGCTCTTTTCGGGCGATACGATACTTAAATGTAATTCTTTCATCATGGAATGTTGTTTCGATTACTTTTTCGCTTGTTCCAGCAATTTCTTGCCTTTCTCTATCGCTTCTTCAATCGTGCCCACGTTCAGGAAAGCCTGTTCGGGGAGGTTGTCTACCTCACCGTCGAGAATCATTCTGAACCCTTTGATTGTATCCTCGATGCCTACCATCACGCCCGGAACGCCTGTAAACTGTTCGGCAACGGCAAACGGCTGCGAAAGGAAACGCTGCACACGGCGCGCACGGTTCACGACCAGTTTATCTTCTTCCGAAAGTTCCTCCATACCAAGGATGGAGATGATGTCCTGCAATTCCTTGTTGCGCTGCAAAATCTGTTTCACGCGCTGTGCTACGTCATAATGTTCCTGTCCCACGATGTGCGGGTCAAGGATACGGGACGTAGAAGCCAGTGGATCGACAGCCGGATAGATACCCAATTCCGTAATCTTACGGTCGAGTACGGTCGTTGCATCCAGATGGCTGAAGGTTGTTGCCGGAGCAGGGTCCGTCAAGTCATCCGCAGGCACATATACTGCCTGTACGGAGGTGATAGAACCTTTCCGGGTGGAAGTGATACGTTCCTGCATCGCACCCATTTCCGTGGCAAGTGTCGGCTGATAACCAACGGCAGAAGGCATACGTCCCAGCAGAGCCGAGACTTCCGAACCCGCCTGCGTGAAACGGAAAATGTTATCGATAAAAAACAGGATATCGCGTTTCTCACCTTCCTTGCCGGCATCACGGAAAGATTCCGCTACCGTCAGTCCGGACAATGCCACAGAGGCACGTGCGCCCGGAGGCTCGTTCATCTGTCCGAAAATCAAGGATACCTGCGACTTTTCCAGTTCATTATAGTCTACTTTCGAAAGGTCCCAGTCACCCTTCTCCATACTTTCCTTGAAAGCCTCGCCGTAGCGGATAACGCCCGACTCGATCATTTCACGCAGCAAGTCGTTACCTTCACGGGTACGCTCGCCGACTCCGGCAAATACGGAGAATCCGTTATGTTTCTTGGCAATATTATTGATCAGTTCCTGAATAAGTACGGTCTTTCCTACACCGGCACCGCCAAAGAGTCCGATCTTGCCACCTTTGGCATACGGCTCCAGCAGGTCGATTACTTTGATACCCGTGAAGAGTACCTCCTGCACAGTTGTCAAATCTTCAAACTTTGGGGGATCACGGTGGATGGAATATGCGCCTGTACGGTCGAGACTCTTCATACCGTCGATAGAGTCGCCCACTACGTTCATCAGTCGTCCTTTAATCTGTTCGCCTATCGGCATTGTGATCGGGCCTCCGGTGGGATACACCTTCATGCCTCGCTGAAGTCCGTCAGTGCTGTCCATAGCCACGGTACGAACCGTATTCTCGCCGATGTGTTGCTGAACTTCTACAACCAGTATTTTGCCGTTTGGCCTCTTTATCTCCAGTGCGTCGTGAATGCTTGGCAGCATTAACTCTGCGTCCGTACCTTCAAAGTACACGTCGACCACAGGGCCGATCACCTGTGAGATATGTCCGATAATCTGTGACATAAGCAATCTTTATTTATATTATTCTTTCTTTACCTATCGAATTTTAGTAGCATGACAAGGAACGTTTCGCGTTTTATCTACTTTAATCTACTATAGTAAACAGTTAAATTTAGCTTTTGTTCAATCATGCCCGATTTCTTTTTAACAAAATAGTTAAATAAACAACCGCGCAAATGTAGAAACAAATTAGCATCGTTGTTCTTCCTTTTTCATTATTTGTCGTTCAATAACACTTGTTAGGCCAACAAAGACTACAAACAGACCAATATCGGAACATTCCAATTACGATTGTATAGTAAAACAAGCCTGTTAGTTATAAAATATCATTAAAACTATGACTTAACATCAAGTTTTCCCATTCAACGGTAATATTCAAACACTTAAACGAGTGATAAAATAGTAGCATATGCAACTAGTTTTATATCCGGGCACGTACGTCCTATTAAACACTCCCCATTTGCCTGAAGCGGAAAAGTTTTCGGCAAGAAAATTATAAATTCCTTAATTTTGCCACTTTGTTAAATGTCAGCAGAAAAAATAAGAAGCAAAAAACACTCTTCTGATAAAAAAAGAAGAAATTTGCTGCATTATTAATCCTAAAAATTATGGTAAAAAAAACCTTTTGGCTTTTGCCGAAAAAATCGGCAACTTTACGTTAAACGTAACAATGGTAGACAAAGCAGGCAATCCGTTGACAGTAGATGATATATCTCAATGTCACCTACCCGGATTCCCCATCTTATTCACTCAAAATGAATTACTTGAAATCCTTGCAAAAGAGATTTTCAAGCAACAGTTTCTTTGGAAATCCGTACAGGATAAAGACATCAAAGAGTGCAACAAAGAAGAACGGATCATCAAGCAGATACCGCTGATGCCACGCTGTCCGGATGTACTGAAAGGGCTGTTCCATTGCATCGAAATCCGCGACGAACGCTCTCCGAAGCATGCCATAGCCTATAAAAGCTGTCTGGGAAAACTGGAGGAGATGGTGAAAGACCAATGGGACGATTGGAACAGAAATCAGTCCTAATAATCGATTTGGTAAAAAAAGAGAAGTTCCTACCTTCGCAGCCGGAAGCCCGTGATAACTACACCACCCGCTTCCGGCAACTTATATATTATATTTCAAATGAGAAAGCACATGTACCAAGTGTCACTATTTATCAACACTTGGAGTAAAACTCCCACGACTATAACTTTTGAAGATTTTTTCGCAATGGTACGCAACGGACATTGGAAAGTGCCTACGGAAGGCCACCGCAGCTGTCTGGCAAAAGACCGCAAACACGACGCGCAAACCATCAAAGACAGCATGGCATGTGTCATCCCCGCAGGCATATGCAAGAATGGACACGCAAAAAACAACCTTACCTCCCTGTCACTCGCACTCTGCATCGACATCGACCATACGGACGAACAGACAAAGGATATTTTCGTACGTGCCTGCCTGCTCGAATACGTACTGGGAGCGTTTATCAGCATCTCCGGACGTGGTGTTAAGTTGTTCATTCGTATAGATATCGATGGAGTAAACGATTATCCTGCCATTTATGAAGCGACTGCAAAGCTCGTTTCCACCGTTCTCGGCGTAGAGAACGACGGGAAATGCAAGGATATCACCCATCCCTGCTTCGGATCATACGACCCGGACGCATACTACAACGGTGACGCAAAGGCCGTCAACGACTTTCTGCCGAACGGTGCACTCACTCCGCGCGTCACCTACGCTCCCGTCACTTCCGCTCCCCGTACCACCTGCACTCCCACCTCTTTCTCCAACGGACATCCGCCTGCGATGCCGGGTAACCGGATTTCCGCCGCTCCCTTCGTACAGTCCTACCTCATCCTCTACCCTGCCGCAACGGGCGACCGGAACGGAACCGTTTTCCGGCTCAGCTGCGCTGCCTGCAAACGCGGCATCGACCGTAACGAACTGACCACCGAATTGGTTCGCACCTTGGAAGAAGACAACTTCCGTGAGCCCGAAATCGCACGTACTGTAAAATCAGCTTACCAGAATGTAATGACTGCGGCAGAGACGGAAAGCTTCGAAAATCCTCCTTCAAATTCCAGTAAAGTCCAAAAGTCCGTTATAGGATTTTCAGAAAACGAAAATCCGGCAGAAAAGGAGGATGAAATCATCGGAGAAGAGCTCAGAGAGCAGACTCCGACCTTTCCTGACGAAATTTACGATCTCATTCCCGCCATCTTCAAGGAGTGCGTCTCCATCGCAAGAGACGAGCGTGAAAGGGACGGACTCTTGTTGTCATGTATTACCACGATAAGCAGCATGCTCCCCAGTGTAAGCATCCGCTACAACCGACGGAATTATCAGCCCAATATCTACTGTATCGTCGTAGCTTCCTCCGGTGCCAACAAGAACCTCATCGGCTATGGCATACGCCTGCACAAGCACTATTGTGAGTATTGGGAGAAGCAGAGTCTGAAGATCGAAAAGGAATACAAGAAAGCACTCAGGGACTACACCCTCTCCTTGCAGGCGATACGCAAAAAGAATACTGCCGCCACCAACCTGCCGGACGAACCGGAGGAGCCGAAGCTGGCATTTCCGCTGATCCCTGCCGACATCAGCCGTGCACAGCTCATCACTCACCTCATCAACAACCAAAGTTGTTCTTCCTTGCTCACCAGTACCGAAGCCAGCAGCGTCAGCACAGCCCGCAACCAAGATTACGGACACTTCGACGATATCCTCTGCAAGGCATTCGAGCACGAACTGATCAGTTCGTCCTACAAGATCAACGGACGACATCCGCTGAAAGTGGAATATCCCTCCCTGTCGGCTTTTCTCACCGGCACTCCATCCAGCCTCATTTTATTCATCCCGACCATGGAGACAGGGCTGTACAACCGCTTTCTGATCAATACCTTCAGACTTCCGGCAGCATGGCAGGATGTGTTCGCGGAGGAAAAGGTGCGGGCGGACGATCTCTTCAACGAGTTGTCCATGCGCTTCGCACAGATGGCATTGTTTCTGAAAGATTCTCCTACGGAAGTAAAGCTGACAGATACACAGAAAAAAGAATTCAACCGGGTATTCACGCAACTGCTCAAAGATACGGACCAGTTAGGTAATGATGACCTGCTGGGGGTGGTGAAACGTTATGGAGTGATAACGGCACGCATCTGCTGCATTTTCTCCGCCATCGACAAGGGAACCATGAGAATGGAAACACCCGAAGTATACTGCTCGGACGCACATTTCAAAGCAGCGCTCGCCATCGTGCTGTGTTGCTTCGAACATAGCAAACTGGTCAGTACTTCGGTAAAAAGCTCTGCCGAAGATACGAAACCATTACAATCGCCCGATAATCTCTCGCGACTTCTGACGAAACTCAAAAAGAGTTTTTCAGCCAAAGAAGCATGTGCTTTGGGAGAGGAATTGAACCTCTCAAGAAGCACTGTTTACTACTTATTGAATAAAGGCATTAAAGCAGGGAGAATCAGCAAGTTAGGTCACGGTTCGTATATTCTGAAAATCTAATATGGACTTTCTGGACTTTACTGGACTTTGAAAGGGGAAATTCGTGACTTTTACTTCATTGTCACAAGAAAAAAACAATAAGTCTTATTAGCATATCGAAATTAGCTATTAGCAAAAACAAATTAGCTAATAGCTAATTTCGATATGCTAATAGCTAATTTGTTTCTTCCTTACAGACGGACGACTTATCAAGAAACAGATTCACGACTCATCGAAAAACAGATTCACGGCTCATCGAGAAACTTCACGATCAGCCTCACCTGTCTGCTGCTATAAGCATGATCGTTTTTTCCTTCTCCACCGCTATACATAGCGTCATAAAGTTCTTTATTATTTCTGATCCATCCCCGTAGTTTCTGCATGGCATAAATCAATGGCAAATGTGGATTGTACTTGTGAGCCAGCTCCGACTTCAAATACGGACGGATGACAAACGGTTCTTCTTCCGCTTCTTCTTTTTCTGTTTTCATATCGTTGTTATTAAGTTCTTTCGTACTCCAAATATACTAAAACATATTTGCGCACACAAGCAAATAAGTAAAATAAAATCAATCAGAAAGAAAGTAAATACATTCTGAAAGAAAGTACGACGAAGTACGATAAAGTACGTATTCTCATGGCTTAAGAATAGGCTACCTTTGACACATCGAAAGAAAGAAACAGAGCTCATTCTCTCTCCCGACACTGATCGAGTGACAGCAATCAGTAATTATTAATTTATATTTTTCTAAATCTTTAATTTATCATCATGGCAATACCATTTAAAAGAATGGGTCGTAAAGACCCGCGAAAAATTGACGGGGTGCTGAAGTACCACCCCCAACTGGTGACGATGGGACAAAGTGTAGACCTTGACGGCATCGCCTACATCATGAAAGACAAGAGTTCCCTCTCCCTGGGCGACATCCAAAGCGTACTGACCAACTATGTGGAGGCAATGCGAGCGGCGCTCTTCGACGGAAAATCGGTCAATATCAGAGACTTCGGTGTATTCAGCCTATCCGCCCATACGCTGGGAGCAACCACGAAAGAAGAGTGTACGGTGAAGAATATCAAATCTATACAGATCAACTTCCGCCCTTCCAGCAGCGTCCGCCCCAACCTGACGTCTACCCGTGCCGGTGACAAGATCGAGTTTCTCGACCTCGAAGCCCCGAAAAAGAAGAAAGGCGACGGATCAGGAGAGGACAACAACCCCGGTGGCGGTGGAAACGAAGGCGGCGGAGGCGACGAGGAAGCTCCGGACCCGACAGTGTAAGAAGTGGAGAGTTGAGAGTTGGTAATCAATGTACGAGGGATTGATAGTTAGAATTAGTGGCTTTATGAGGAAGATTCATTTAATTGTGATTCACTGTTCTGCAACGCGGGCAGACAAGGAGTTGACGGCTTTTGATCTGGATACGATGCACCGCCGGCGGGGATTTAACGGGACAGGTTATCATTACTATATCCGCAAGGATGGAACAACGCATCTTACCCGTCCGGTGGAACGGATCGGGGCACATGCGAAAGGTTTTAATGCGGAGAGTATCGGAATTTGCTACGAAGGCGGCCTGGACTGCCGGGGACGCCCGGCGGACACACGGACACCGGAACAGCGGGCAGCGCTCCGGCTGTTGGTGCATCAGTTGCAAGAGAGATTCCCCGGTTGCCGGGTGTGCGGTCATCGCGACTTGTCGCCGGATCGCAACGGTAATGGAGAGATTGAGCCGGAGGAGTGGATCAAGGCGTGCCCGTGCTTTGAGGTAAAGGAGGAAAGTTATCGGGAGTAATCGATCATTCGGTAATGATTCACTTAGTAATCAATCATATAAAGAGTCGGAAAGGAGGTGTGTAGAGTTATGGCAGTCAAGAGATCCCTTTGGGATACCATTTTGAAAGTAGTCATCGCGGTGGCTTCGGCAGTGCTGGGTATTGTAGGCGGTAATGCGATGAGTCTGTAAGATCAGAGAAATAACAATGTCATAAACGTGAGAGAGAGGATGCAGGTTCAGACTTCTGTCCTCTCTCTTTATTTATAAATCTAAGTACAGTATAAACGTTGATATTCTTCCTAGAAAGAAGGAGTTATCATCAGAAGTAGTAGCGCAGCCCACCCAGCAGGTTAAAGCGGGTGATTCCACAACGTTCGTCTTCTTTCAGCAGCATCCAGTCCTGTTTGGGCATACTTCCACCGATCCCGTTCAGAGTCAAGCCGAGTCCCCAATTAGATGAAAGCATGTACTCAAATCCTAATGTGGCATGAAGGCCGAATCCGGCAGCATTGTAGAAAGGATCATGATAAAGGAAAACGCCGACACCAACGCCTGATTTTAAGATCCATCTGTCAAATTTTGTACGGCTTACCCACTCCGGAGCTATATAGGAGAACATCATGTCGCCACCGGAGAATGACTTCTTGAAACCAGCATATTGAAGTCCGATTCCCATCCCACCGTTCCAGACATGTTCGTAAGCGAGCTTCCATTCAACTCCTCCTTTCGAATCTAACGCCCTACCGTTGATATCATAAATCTTGCTAATCACCCATCCATATCCGAAGCTCGCTTCAAACGTGTTGGCAGGCGCTTTTCTGCTTTCTGCATAGTCTTTAGCAATAACCAGGTCGAGATCTATTACGTCTTGTACAGGATTTGTTTTCAGTGTATCCACACTTTTATCCGACAACCGCAGCATCAGTCCGGAAATCTGATGACAGGAACTTCCCCAAAAAGAAGGTTTCTGGTGATTAGTGATGGCGAGTCCATTGCCACCAATCTTTCCTGTAGCCTCTTGTGCAAGATGTAATACCTGATCATAACGGCAATTCGTAGAAGTACCCCGATCCACTACTGATACACGCCCGATAGTCTCGGCTGTATTGGGCACTTTTTCTCCCAAACCGATGACATAGACCGAATCTGCCGGAATAATATCCGGATAGGTTCTTACAATGTTAGTGACCACTTTAGGTGAACAGGAAGTCAGTAATAGCATAGCAGTAGCTGCCAATAGTTTAGTCTTTTTCATGTTTTTCATTATTAGTTATATAAGAGAAGATGATGAGAGAGAATCAAAAGCAATATTCACTATCCTTTTGCTTTTGACTCACTCTCATTCTTTTTATTTAGTATACCTCTACTTTCTCGGCGATTCGTTTCGCTTTATCACGCAACGCATCCAGATCGGAGTTCAGCGGTGCATAGCAAAGTACGACTCCCATGCGACGGTTGACGCGGGTAAACGGCTTGCCGAAGATGCGCAGATAAGTGTCTTCTTCTTTCGTCACTTCTTCCATGCCACGATATTGAGGACGTTCCTGACTCGCTATCGGAGAAAGGATAACGGCACTTGCACCGATCCGCTCCTGCTTGATGCCGGGGATGGGCAGGCCGAGTACGGCACGCAGGTGAAGTTCGAACTCATTCAGATTCTGCGTTCCTGCCAATGTCACCATGCCCGTATCGTGCGGACGGGGAGAAAGCTCGGAGAAGTAGACTCCGTTTTCATGGCTCAGGAAGAATTCCACTCCCCAAAGTCCGGCACCAGTCAAGGCACGGGTTACTTTTTCCGCCATTTCTTCGGCTTCTTTCAAGTGTGCAGGGTCGATGTGTGCAGGCTGGAAACTCTCACGGTAGTCACCGCCTTTCTGTACGTGTCCGATAGGAGGACAGAACAGCGTAGGTCCGTTTTTCTGTGTAACGGTGAGCAGGGTGATTTCACTGTCGAACTTGATGAATTCTTCGATGATCAGTTCGCGGATATCGCCACGGCTGCCACTGCATCCATATTCCCAGGCATGTTCAAGCTCGTCGGCACTCTTGACGAGAGACTGTCCTTTGCCGGAAGAAGACATCAACGGTTTGACGACACAAGGGAAACCGATTTTGGCGGCTGCTTCCTTCAATTCGTCCAGTGTCTTGGCATAAAAATAGTTGGCTGTTTTCAAGCCGAGTTCTTTGGCCGCAAGGTCACGGATCGCCTTACGGTTCATCGTGAAGTTGACGGCACGGGCACTGGGCACTACCTGAATTCCTTCTTTTTCAAAGTCATAGAGACGCTCTGTGCGGATGGCTTCTATCTCCGGAACGATGATGTCCGGATGATGTTTTTCTACAACGCGTTCCAATGCTTCACCGTCCAGCATGTCGAAGACTTCAAATTCATCGGCAACTTGCATAGCAGGTGCTCCGGCATAAGAATCACAAGCAATGACGTGTTGCCCCTTGCGCTGTGCAGAGATCACAAACTCTTTTCCTAATTCTCCGGAACCGAGTAACAGTATTTTCTTCATTATTTTGAGTGTTTTATGTTAGTGATGCAAAATTAGTATATTTCTTTTTATTAATGACGTACCTTAGGATATTTATTGTGGAAACGGAAACCGAGTCCGAGCATCAGATAGTTGGGCGTCTGAAAGTTCTGCAAATTGTATCCGATGTGAAGAAAGGAACTGCGGGTAACGGCTATTTTCAATGCAAGAATCTGGTAGAAGCCTCTCATATCGCCACGGCTGAGCACGTTGGCTCCCATGCCGACACCGATGGTAAAATAAGGCATCACATATTCCGCACGTCCCGAAAGTCCCAAGGCCAGCTGATGCTGAATGCCCGGTTTCAGGAACTCACGTTTAGAACTGCTGCTCTCATATTCCACAATTACATCTTCCCTATATACATTGGCACTGCCATCATAAACACCGTCCAGTGAAGCTCCCACGCGAAACTTATAACCCAGATTATACATCGGGGCAAAATTGAATCCGGCAACGGGATACGCATTGGGAGATGCGATCTGCTTCTCTCCTACCCACACTCCCTTTCGACGCCATGACCCGAACAGCACGACATCATAACTGATATGGCGGGGAAAACGGGTGATGACAGGCTGGTAGACTGATTTCGAGAGGTCTTCTTCCGTACGATTGAAATTGTAGACGAGTCCGATCTTGGCTCCGGCAGTATTGATTCCCGCATTCGGGAATTTAGTGTTACCATTGGAGAAGTGCGTGAAATCGCCTCCGACAATCAGATCGAAGTAACGGGAAAACGCCCAGTTTATGTAAACTCCGGCATTGATATAAGCATTCATCCGTGAACCGACCGCACCATTATAGGAATTATAATAATTGTCGTATGGCTTCCATCCGGCGGACAAACCGAAATTCCACTCATAATTGAGCGAGGCACGGGGAGAGAAACGGGCAATTCGTGCTCCCTGAAACACATAAAATGAGAAAGGATCGCCCAACTGTTTTTTATCGCCAAAGGTGGTAAGGGATACGCCGATACCCTGATAAGCTCCACCGTAAATACGGTCGGCACAAGTATTGGGGCGAAACTTGAACGAGTATTTCAAGTGGGCGGCAAACGATGTCTGAATCGGTTTCCAGCGTTCGTTCTCTCCTTGCAGGAAGGGGTTGGTAGGAAATACATATTGCGGACGGGCTTCCATTCCCAAACGATGGATAAAACCAGAAGACTCCTGCCCTGCCAAAGGAGTCTTCGGCAGGCAAAACATGATGGAACAAAGAACGATGGTTTTCCATCTCAGGGTCTTGTTTCTCATAGTGCCGTCATTGTTAGTCTCCAGATCCTGACGGTTTCATAAATCAAGGGTCTCAATAAACTTGGCAACATGATAACCATCCATCAGTCCGTGATGACAAGTGACGGAAATGGGAAGCATCAGCTTCTCTCCTTCCCGAAAGTATTTTCCGGTGGATATTTTGGGGACGCTATCGCCCGAACGCATGTTCGTAGGGTGTTTCATATCTGTAAAGGCCAGCCATGGGACAGCCGAATAGTGAATGGCGTTGGGATGGAAAGTTCCTCCTTTGTTCAGTCCGGTGGTAGCTTGCAGCCGCTCCATTTCGGTTTTCGCCTTACGGATAAAGGTGAGCTCATCGGGGTCGTACTCAAAGGCGGCAAAAGAAAAAGTATGATCGGCACGCCCTACTGTCGCTTCGGGAAGAAGACTGTCATAGCAGACTACCTTGTCGCCCTCGATGCGGTAGCGGAATTCCTCGACTTTGCTTGCGGCAGTGATGATACGATGTAATAGTAAAAGAGAAAAGGAGACGCCTTTATCTTTAGCCTCCTGATAAGAACGGGTACAGTCTACATGGACTGTCACTCCGAAAAAGGGATCATCGAATGCGCTGAAATGTTCAAAATGCTCTTTTCTGTTCCATGTTGCAATGTCAATGATCTTTTCTATCTGATTCATCCTAAATACTCTTTTTATTATAAGTAGTGACTAAAAGTCGGTTGTATCTACACTAGGGCTGACTAAAAGTCGGCAGTATCTTAAATCTCCTCCTTCGGGAAGGAGGAGATTTAAGATAGTACTGACTTTTTAGTCAGCCTCTCAGATTTTGTTTTTACTTAATTAGTAATTATAATGATTGGGAGAGACATTTGTCTGTATCTGCCATTCGGACGACCGCGGAGGAGGAAGAATGACAGACTGGACCCAATCTTGTTTTAAATCCTACTGATGCTGTTCACGCAACAGATCGTTCACCGTTTTCACCGGATTGAAAGTGGTAAGAGGAACTTCTACGAATACTGTGTTCCAGTCGCTCATCGCACCATTCCATAAGCCGGGAAGTTCAAGCGCTTTCAGGTCTTTTCCGTTCTTTGATTTATAAGAAATGAAGCCGGTCGCCTTATCTACATATTTCACCAGGTCGAACTTGTGACCTTTATAATCGCGTACGGCACAAACCAAGTCTACCGGATTGAAGTGCGTACCCTTTTCGAACATTTCCTTTTTGGCAGGATCGTTCATGTCGATCTGAGAGCTTTCGAGGATTTGCAGTGAGATAGTTCCGTCACTGTTATAAGCAAGGAACGGACCGCCACCCGGCTCACCTACATTCTTCACCATACCGCATACACGCATCGGACGGTTCAATTTGTTCTTCAGGTAGATCACCAGTTCGGCATCTTCGAGGTTCTTCGTTTCGGGATTCTTGCAGAAAAGTTGTTTTTGCAGGAATTGGAGAATTTCCATGATTTGCTCGTGCGTATACTTTCCGCTGTCGAGCAGTTCGAGGTATTCGAATGCCTTTTTCTGCAAGGACACGAGTACGCCGGCAATCAGTTTTTTATAAGTAACGGTGTCGGCTTTCAGTTTATCGGGTACTACGTTGTCGATATTCTTGATGAAGATAATATCAGCGTCGAGATCGTTCAGGTTCTCGATCAGTGCACCGTGCCCACCCGGACGGAACAGGAGTTTACCATTGTCTCGGAACGGCTGGTTGTCCATATCGGCAGCGATGGTGTCGGTATTTGGTTTCTGTTCGGAGAAGGTGATGTAATAGTCTACTCCGTAACGTTTGCCGAATGCTTCGGCTTTCTCTTCCACCAGTTTCTTGAAGAGTTCTCGATGTTCGGTAGAGACAGTGAAGTGTACGTTGACTTTACCACTTTTTCCGGCTGCATACATAGCGCCTTCGGCAAGATGTTCTTCCAGTGGAGTACGTGAACCTTCGGGATATTTATGGAATTTGAGCAGACCTTTCGGAAGTGCTCCGTAGTTGAGTCCGGCAGTTTCGAGAAGGGCAGCTACTACAGCTTTGTAATTACCTTCTTCCATCAGCCCCGGAATATCTTTTCCGGCTGTACGCTGACAAGCTACATTCAAGTCGTCATAGAAAGCAAAATCCTTGATTCCGTCGAAGAATGCCTGCTCAAACTTTGTAGTAGGTTTGTCATACTCTGCGGACAGAAACTCGAACAGATTCTTGAACATACGACTGGCAGCGCCCGAAGCAGGAACAAACTTCACGATGATTTTATCCGTATTCTTATAAGCATCCCATGCAGCCAGATATGCGTTCTTTTCTTCTGCGTCAGGAGCCAATATGCCTTTTTCTATGGAAGCGGCAGCGTCCAGTTTCAAATAAGGAAAACCCGTCTGGAAGCAAGCCAGCTGTTCTGCTATCTGCGCCTCCGTAATGCCTTTCTTGGCAAGCAACTCTTTGTCCTGTGTCGTTATCATAATATCTATTTTTATTAATTGATGCCCAAAAATACAAAATGTTATTTACTTCTTGCCGAATAACCGGGAAAAAAACTAATTTTACGTCGAATTAACAAGATTGAATATGGACGACTTTTTTACATCAGAGGAAAAGAAGGAGCTTTTTTCACTCTACAGGCATCTGTTGCAATCTGCCGGAGATACGATTTTCTGGAGGGATTGCCAAAAACTAAAGAAACATCTTATCAAAGCCGCCCAGTGTAACGGGCTGCAACGCAATAACTTCGGGATGAATCCCGTCATCAGAGATTTACAAACGGCAGTTATCGTAGCCGAAGAAATCGGCATGAAAGGTTCGTGCCTGGTCGGCATCATGCTTCACGAAATAGTGAAGGCACATATCCTGTCTATCGAAGAAGTGAATGCCGAATATGGCGAAGATGTAGGCAGTATCATCAAAGGCTTGGTGAAAACAAACGAACTGTACTCCAAAAGTCCGGCGATAGAATCGGAGAATTTCCGCAATCTCCTGCTCTCTTTTGCCGAAGATATGCGTGTCATCCTGATTATGATCGCAGACCGGGTGAACATCATGCGCCAAATCAAGGATACAGGCAACGAGGAAGACCGGGTGAAAGTAGCGAACGAAGCTGCTTACCTATATGCTCCGCTGGCCCACAAACTGGGACTTTACAAGCTGAAATCGGAATTGGAAGACTTGTCGCTGAAATATACGCAGCGGGAAACCTACTACTTTATAAAGGAGAAGCTCAACGAGACGAAAGCATCCCGCGACAAGTATATCGCTTCTTTCATCGATCCTATCCAGAAGAAGGTAAAGGAAGCCGGACTGAAGTTCGACATCAAGGGACGTACCAAATCCATCCATTCCATCTGGAATAAGATTCAGAAGCAGAAGACTCCGTTTGAAGGTATCTATGACTTGTTCGCTATCCGTATCATTCTGGATTCCGAACCGGACCCGGCCAAAGAAAAGCAGGAATGCTGGCAGGTCTATTCTATCGTAACGGATATGTATCAGCCGAACCCGAAACGTCTGCGGGACTGGCTCTCGATTCCAAAGAGCAACGGTTATGAATCGTTGCACATTACCGTGATGGGCCCGGAAGGAAGATGGGTGGAAGTACAGATCCGTACCCGCCGGATGGACGAGATCGCTGAACGGGGACTCGCCGCACACTGGAGATACAAAGGTATCAAAGGGGAAACAGGACTGGACGAATGGCTGACTTCGGTACGTGAAGCGCTTGAAAATGCGGATAACGACTCACTGAAAGTGATGGATCAGTTCAAAATGGACCTCTACGAGGATGAGGTATTTGTATTCACGCCTAAAGGAGACTTATTCAAACTTGCCAAAGGAGCTACTGTGCTCGATTTCGCATTCCACATCCATAGCAAACTGGGATGCAAGTGTATCGGTGCGAAAGTAAACGGCAAAAATGTACAGCTCAAACAGAAACTGAACAGCGGTGATCAGGTAGAAATCATGACGTCGAATACCCAGACTCCCAAACAGGACTGGCTCAACATCGTGACGACTTCCAAAGCCCGCACCAAGATACGGCAGGCACTCAAAGAGATGGTAGCACGCCAGCACGATTTCGCCAAAGAGACACTGGAACGGAAGTTCAAGAACCGGAAGATGGAGTATGACGAAGCCACCATGATGCGCCTGATCAAGCGGCTGGGCTTTAAAAATGTGACAGAGTTTTATCAGAAGATTGCTGACGAGACATTGGATGTCAACGACATTCTGGACAAATACCTTGAACAGCAGAGACGGGACAATGACACGCACGATGAGATTGTGTATCGCAGTGCCGAAGGATATAATTTGCAGGCAACTCAGGAAGAACCTAGTTCAAAAGAGGATGTACTGGTCATTGATCAGAATCTGAAAGGACTGGAATTTAAACTGGCCAAATGCTGTAACCCGATCTATGGGGATGATGTATTCGGATTTGTAACCGTGAGCGGAGGTATCAAGATTCACCGGGCAGACTGTCCGAATGCCAATCAGATGCGCGAACGGTTCGGATACCGGATTGTTAAAGCGCGTTGGGCTGGCAAGTCAGTCGGTACGCAGTATCCTATTACGCTGCGCGTAGTAGGTCATGATGATATCGGCATTGTTACCAATATTACTTCCATCATTTCCAAAGAGAATGGAATCAGTCTGCGGTCCATCGGAATCAATTCTAACGACGGACTATTCTCCGGAACGCTTACGGTCATGGTGGGTGATACCGGACGACTGGAAGCGCTGATCAAAAAGCTGCGGACAGTGAAGGGAGTTAAACAGGTAAGCAGAAACTAAGCACTCTATGCTAACAACAAATCTGTTGACAGGTCTTTAATAAAAAGACTGGCATTATCTCCGTCAGGATAACGCCAGTCTTTTTATTTATGATAGACAATCATGTCACGGAAATAGTGCGAAACGATTTATCTCACTTTCTTTCTCTTATAATATGGATATGTAACCAGTATAAAGAAAATCAAAGCAATCACAGCTACCACCTGTCCTGTATAGAGCATCTTATCCGCTTCCAAATCGAAGTAACACGCAACAGCTATTCCGGATGCGAATCCGACTTCGCTGGCCAACAGATGAGTGGTATTTGCCGTACCCCGCTGACAATGATGTGACAGTTTCACGAACATGACCAGAAATTCCGGCATCACCAACCCCAGTCCCAAACCCAAGAGTATGGAAGGTACGCCTACCGGGAAACCGGAGGCCAGCAGAGTGATGGCTACAATCTCCAGTATGATGCCGACGAGCACCAGCCGCAGAGTTTTTTCTTTCAGAATAAACAGACGCGCCAGCAACAGGGAGGCAAGATATCCGATGCCTGTACCGACAAAGAACGGTATAGGGATTCCACTGCTTCCCCATACGGAATCGTTAAGGAAACGGTGTACAAGCGGAATCAACAATCCCGGAACGAAGGTGATCAGAATCATATTGATGGCAGGCACCCATCCACGCAACAGCAAAAAGCGATCGAATGAATAAAGCCTGGTCACAATCGGTGCACGGAAAGGCACATATACTCCGGATACCATCAAAACACCTGCTGCTCCGGTAATCACCGATACAGACAATAGATTTTTAAAGGAATAGCTCTGATAAAGCCAGACACCCAGAACAATGCCTATAATCATCCCCAGACGTGCCATCCAGGAGAAACTGACATTTCCGGCACTGCGAAGTGTAGCGTTCGTTATGTCAATGGCAAGTGTGATTCCTGCGGTGGTAGCGATTCCGAAAGCCAGTCCCTGTACGGTGCTCAACAAGATAAGTTCCGTGATGTTCGTCACAAAGGCGTATCCTGCCGTTGCTGCCACCATCGTGGCAAAAGAGAACATACATACGTACTTACGCTTATAAGCATCTACGAGATAAGCATGGAACGGACCGATAAGGAACATTCCTAAAGTGAAAAAAAGAAAGATCACTCCTGTCTGTGCCACCGGTACTCCGAGACGGTCTGCCATCTCAACGGAAAGTACCGGAAACAAGATATACAAGGAGATAAACAACAGCAAATTAGCTACGCATATCCGCATAAAATGAACTGTCCACAATTTAACTGCCATATACTGTTTTAATATTGTTCCTTCTCGTTAGGGAAGTCGCAATTCTTCACGTCGGATACGTAACGGCTGATAGCGTCAGTCATCACCGTATACAGGTCTGCATAACGACGTAAGAAGCGCGGACGGAATCCGTTGTTCATTCCAAGCATATCCTGAATGACCAATACTTGTCCGTCAACATGACCACCGGCACCAATACCTATAATAGGTATCGTCAGTTCGGAAGCCACACGTTCTGCAAGAGTAGCCGGTATCTTTTCGAGTACGATGGCAAAGCAGCCTGCCTCTTCGAGAAGATGAGCATCACGAATCAGCTTTTCAGCTTCGTTGTCATCTTTGGCACGTACCGTGTAAGTACCGTATTTATTAATAGACTGAGGCATCAGTCCCAAGTGTCCCATCACCGGAATACCCGCACTGATGATACGCTTCACCGTATCGATGATTTCTTCTCCACCTTCCAGTTTCAAAGCATCGGCATGGCTTTCCTTCATAATGCGGATGGCAGAAGCAAGACCTTCCATTTCGTTACCTTGATAGGAACCGAAAGGCATGTCTACTACGACCATAGCGCGTTTTACGCCACGTACTACTGATTTAGCGTGATAAATCATCTGATCGAGAGTAATAGGCAATGTAGTCACATTACCCGCCATCACGTTCGAAGCGGAGTCGCCTACCAAAATTACGTCCATTCCCGCACCATCTACGATCTGTGCCATTGTGTAATCATAAGAAGTAAGCATAGATATTCTTTCGCCTCTTTGCTTCATTTCAACCAGGCGATGAGTAGTCACCTTTCTTGTGTCATCTGATATATAACCAGCCATGTTTCTTAAATTTTAAATTAAAACTAGAAATTAAATAAGGCGTCAACGCCATCAAAAATTGCGGCAAAGTTATAACATTTCTTTCATAAGTGAGAAAGAAAAAGAAAAAATCCTTTCAAACACCTCCCCAAGTTAATGAGAAGGCGGCCAAAAAGACAAATTAAGAAGATAATAAGAAAGAACTAACGGTGCAAGGCCAATAAGTGTTCAAAGGTCATTTCCGAAAAGTCATCTATTATATAATGTGCTTTTCCGGTGATGGCCTCTCTTGTATTGGTAGTGGCAAGACCGATAACAGTGGCACCGGAAGTCATTCCGGCTTGCAGACCGTGGAAGGAGTCTTCGAACACGTACGAGTTTTCGGGAGTAGCACCGAATATTTCCATACCGAGCAGGAAACAGTCGGGAGCGGGTTTGGAACGGGCAAACATTTCTCCGGTCAGGATGCGGTCTACCATTCCTTTAAATTCGGGATGGGCGTTATAGACGTTTTGCATCTTCTCTTCGTTGGAGCTGGTTACAACGGCTATTTTTGCTCCGTGTTTACGAAGATCGGCAATAAAAGCTTCTACACCGGGGATGTACTCATAGGACATGCTTTTCTCATAAATATTGAGTCCGGCCGTAATCTCTTGTTGAGCTTCGGGGAGGTCCGAGAAATATTTCTCGTAAATCTGGGTCAGCGTCTGTCCCTTGATGCGACGGCCGAAGTCTTCTTCATTCAGATATTTACGTCCCTGTTCATCCCAGAAAACAGTGTACTGTGTTTCCGTATCCATGATGACACCATCAAAATCGAACAGTGCCGCAATTGTCTTTGTTGTATCCATACGTAATCTTTCTTTTTACCTAAAACGTTAAACCTTGTGTATTGAATTGTGCAAAGTTCCGAATAATCATCGAATCAGGCAAATAATTCGTACCTTTGCCCCACTTAAAAAAACGTAACATTCGTTTTCATCCAACAATCCATACGAGCGCATGAGCAAAAACGATCCGCACATATTAGGAAAAGAAAGCATCGGTAAGCTACTGTTGCAATACTCCATTCCCGCTATCATCGGGATGACAATCACGTCTATCTATAATATCATCGACAGCATCTTCATCGGTCACGGTGTGGGTGCGATGGCTATTGCCGGACTGGCGGTGAGCTTTCCTCTGATGAATCTGGTCGTTGCTTTCTGTACACTCGTTTCGGCGGGTGGTTCTACCATCGCTTCTATTCGCCTGGGACAGAAAGATATGAAAGGGGCTACGGAGATTCTGTCACATACGCTGATGCTCTGTATCACAAATTCTTTCTTTTTCGGTATCCTGTCTTTTATCTTTCTTGATGATATACTGACTTTCTTTGGTGCCAGTCCCGACACACTGCCTTATGCACGGAGTTTTATGCAGGTGATTTTATTGGGAACTCCCATCACATACACGATGATCGGCCTGAATAATGTGATGCGTGCCACCGGATATCCGAAGAAAGCGATGCTTACTTCTATGGTAACGGTAGTAGCAAATATCATCCTCGCTCCTATCTTTATCTTTCACTTTGAATGGGGAATGCGGGGAGCGGCTACAGCAACGGTTATCTCACAGCTGATCGGAATGGTATGGGTGGTGAGCCACTTCTGCAAGAAAGACAGTACGGTGCATTTTGAGGGAAAGGTCTGGAAAATGAAAGGAAGGATTGTAGAGAGTATTTTCGCTATCGGCATGTCTCCTTTCCTGATGAATGTCTGTGCTTGTGCCATCGTTATCGTGATTAATAATAGTTTGCAGGAACATGGAGGCGACATGGCTATCGGTGCTTACGGAATCATCAACCGGTTGCTAACGCTTTATGTCATGATCGTATTGGGACTGACGATGGGCATGCAGCCGATTGTAGGCTACAACTTCGGAGCACAGAAGATAGACCGGGTGAAACAGACGCTAAAGCTGGGAATTATTTCCGGTGTAGTGATTACAAGCAGTGGCTTTCTGATTTGCGAGTTTTTCCCTCATGCAGTATCGGCAGTCTTCACGGATAGTGATGAGTTAATCGGACTTGCGGTGGACGGTCTTCGGTTGACTGTACTTATGTTCCCGTTTGTAGGAGCACAGATTGTAATCGGTAACTTCTTCCAAAGTATAGGCAAAGTAAAAATAAGTATTTTCCTTTCGTTGACGCGGCAGTTGCTTTATTTGCTGCCTTGCCTGTTGTTATTCCCGCATTGGTGGGGACTGAAGGGAATATGGATCAGTCTGCCGGTATCGGACTCTTTAGCATTTATTACGGCAGTTATCAGTCTGATGATTTATATAAAGAAAGTATCGAAAGAACATCCGATAGCGGATAAAGTGGCGGAATAAAGCAAAAAGGACGCTATGCTAAAAGATATATCAGTATGAAAAATATTTAGGCACGAATACACGGATTAAGATGACTTCTGCAATGAATGCATCTCATAAAAGCCGCGTTAATCCATGCCTAAAAGATAATAATATTCTTATTCGCTCTTTATACTTTTCACCGGATTCTCATTGGCGATGTGCCACGCTTTCAACACAACGCAAACTACGATCAGCAATAAGACAAACAGCGCCGTACCCACAAACAATAACGGGTTCATATAAATCTGTTCGGCAAACTGGTCAAGCCATGCCTTTCCAACGAAATAGGAAACAATGGTACCAATCAATATGGAGGAAGCGGAGACATACAGAATCTCGCGTATCAACAGACGCAAAATATGAGAGGCTTCGGCTCCATTCACTTTCCGGATGGCTATTTCTTTGCTTCGACGTTGCGTTTCATCATTCACATATCCGATCAATCCCATTATTACAATCAGCAGAATAAAGCTTGAAGTGATCCAGACTGAATTACGGAAACGATATACACTCTTGTATATATCCTTTATCATACCGTCTACAGAACTGAAATGCAAGGCTACATTCGGAAATGTCTTATCGGCAAACTCGTTCAGACGTTTCAGATTTTCATCATACGGCTCTTTCAAACGGACATCAAATACATGATTGGCATTCTCCGATCCTATCAAGACAATAGGTGCCTGAGTTGAAAAGAAGCTATAGTTGCGGACATCCCGGAAGACACCGACAATCGTACCCTGTATATCATTCAGTTTCTTTCCTACCGCCCCATCTGTCCATTTCATCAGACGTACCAACTCTTCATTCACCAATAAATCGTCCTGTTTCTTAAGAGTGCTGCCTTCGATAATCTTTATTCCCATTACTTCGGGATAGTTATAACTGCAATAATTAAAGTTAAGTGTAGCGATTCTTTTACCGTCATTACTCATCAGTCCGCGTGTCCAGTACTGTCCGATTACTCCGCTTGTGGCAACAGCCACTCCCTCTACCATAGGCTGGCGACGCAGTTCATCGGTGACATGCTCTACCGTTTCTTTCGGCAACCAGGTTCCTGCCTGAACCAGTCCCGGAACGTTTATTCCCATATCGCGGCTCATCAGATGGTTGTATTGCAGGAGCGTTACCAGCAGCAGTCCCAAAACAAAGGAGACACCTGTGAACTGTATAAACAACAACGAACGTTTCCAACCCGTTTTACCATCAGAGTAACGACGGAACACCTGCGTGACTGGTATACGCGAAAACAGCCGTCCCGGTATGCCACCTGCCAAAAGGAAAAGTATCACAATCGTAAGCAAAGGCACCCATAGTGTCTCCCACGCAAAAAGTGAGGATAGACGGACAGAAAGCAAATCTTCGATTATTTCATGTGCGTTGACTATCAGCAGAAGACTAAGAAGTACGGAAAAGATAACAAGGATTCCTGTTTCTGCCAAAAACATGCCGAAGATATTTCCGGAACTGGCACCACTGCATTTATGTACTCCTACTCCTTTGGCACGACGGCTTAGGGTGGCAATAGATATCAGCATATAATTCATGATGGCCACAAAGAAGATAGCGAATCCCAGAAAGCCATATATGATCAAACGCTTCTGCACATCGGAAGATATCAAATGATACTTCACCAATGGGATGACACTGAAATTCATTTTCCAGTCATCATACTGGGCAGGAGTGTATTTTTCGATTACCCGTTGGATGTTGTCATTCACCTTGTCAATATCCGCAGCATTACGCAGGCGAAGAAACGTGTAAAAGACATCATTTCCCTTCCAGCCATATCCTCCCTGATATCCTCCATCCCGATGGATGGAGACAACAAAGTCGTGAGTGAGCACCGTATTCTCCGGCATATCCTTGTATACACCACGAATAGTAAAATCATTTTGCCTGTCTGCTTTAAGAATTTTACCGATAGGGTCCGCATCTCCAAACGTTTCACGGGCAAAATGCTCTGACACAAACACACTTCCCGGCATGATCATATCTTTCGGGTTCCCTTTTAAGACAGGGATACCAAAAGTCTGGAAGAAACAAGTATCAGCGTATATATAGTTAACGTCCGATAATAATTTGTCTTCGTAATATATACTCATCCCTTGTCCGGTGAGGACACAACTGGCAAACTCTATTTCTTCGGGCATATCCTGCGCCAAAGTAGATGCAACCACATCAAAAAGTGTGTAATCATAATTGTTGCCGTCGTCTCCCATTGTCTCCCCCGTGCTAAGGTTAGTGGTCAGGCAACGTGCAATAGCCAGTCGTTCCGGTTCCGGATAACAATGTTCATAACTCAATTCAAACGCAATCTGCGAAAAGAGTAAAATACCAATAGTAAGTCCCAGCGAAAGAGAAATTATCCTGATGATATTTGTGCCGCGTTCGCGCAGTAAGGTTCGGATGCTATAATAGATTTGTCTCATTGTCGTTCCGGTTTATGCCGTTACACTTGCCACTACACTACCGTCAAACAGATGTACGGTACGATGTGCGAAACTCGCATCGTGCTGTGAGTGCGTTACCATGATAATGGTGGTTCCCTCCTTGTTCAGTTCTGTCAGCAGGTTCATTACTTCCGCGCCATTCTTGGAGTCCAGATTACCGGTAGGCTCATCGGCAAGGATAAGCTTTGGATTAGTCACTACCGCACGGGCAATTGCCACACGTTGTTGCTGACCGCCGGAAAGTTGTTGCGGGAAGTGTTTGGCACGGTGGCTGATATTCATCCTTTTCAGGATGTCTTCTACCATGCGGCGGCGTTCGGAAGATTTGATACCAAGATAGGTCAGCGGAAGTTCTACATTCTCAAAGACATTCAGTTCGTCTATCAGGTTAAAACTCTGAAATACAAAGCCCAGTTTGCCTTTGCGGACGCCGGTACGTTCCTTTTCTTTCAGTCCGGCAACTTCTTCTCCCAGTAATCGGTAAGAACCTTCGGTTGGGTTATCCAATAAACCAAGAATATTCAGTAAGGTGGACTTGCCACAGCCCGAAGGTCCCATAATGGCTACAAACTCTCCTTCCTTTACTTCAAGGTTCACGTGATTTAATGCGACTGTCTCTACTTCGGTAGTACGGAATACTTTACTAATGTTTTCAATCTGTATCATCTTGTTCATTTATTATGTTGTTATACTTTTTATTTCTTCTTTATTCGCTCTTTATACTATTGACCGGGTTTTCATTGGCAATCTTCCATGATTTCCAAAGTACACATGCCACAATGACTGCCAGATTTGCAATTGCTATCAGAAGATAGGCAGCCCAACTGAGCGGAACATGTTCGGCAAACAAATCCATCCACATACCATTGACGTACCATGCTGCTACCACTCCGATTAAAACTGCAACAACAGCTACATAAAGCGCATCTTTCACCAGCAGTTCCAAGATTCCGGTTGCTTCAGAACCATTCACCTTGCGTATGGCTATCTCCTTGGAACGACGGCGGACCTCATCCGTAGTGTAACCTATCAATCCCATCAACATCACAAAAAACATTGTTATTGCCGCCAGCATCGTAGCATTACTGAAAACACGAACAGAGTTATAATTCTCTTTGATCATCTGTTGCATCGACCGAAATTCGATAGTCTTATCAGGAAATGCACTCTCCATCTCCTTATTCAGTTTGAGAAGATTCTCGGCAAAAGGTTCTTTCAACCGGACATGGATACAATCACCAAACCTCTTGGTGTGCATAAGCAGCAACGGTTGTTGCGGGCTGGTAAAACTTCCGATGCGATAATCTTTCATCACGCCCACTACCTTACATACGTATCCCGAATTATAAACCGTACGATTCAGTATATTGTTTCCCCAATGCATCCACTCGGCAAAAGTCTCATTGACGACTGTCTCATCGTCACCACGGGGCATACGTCCCTCTTTCAGAACCATCCCCATCATCTTCGGATAATCATCCAAAGTACTGCAATAACGGGATGAAAATAGTGACTGTCCGCTTTCATCATTAATAATCGTTCCACTATATCCGTAGACAGGATGATAAGTGGCACTGGACACGGATTCCACATAAGGCATATTCCGGAAAACATTCAAGGCATAATTTCCTTTTTCTTCCTCACCGAAGCTGGCATTGGCCACCACTACACGCTTTGGATTATAACCCAAATCTTTATTCAAGATATAATAATATTGCATCATCACCACATACATCAGTCCGCAAATAAATGCTACACCGGCAAACTGGATAAACAGCAACGGTCGTTTCCAGCCCTTTTTACCTTCTGTGTATCGGCGGAATACCTGAGTAACGGGTATCCTTGCAAACAGTCGTCCCGGCAATACCCCACCCACAACGAAAAGTACAGCTACCGTTAATAAAGGTACCCAAATACGATCCAAGCTGAACAAAGCGCTTAACTTGACAGCTGCCGTATCTTCAAAGAAATCCTGAAAATTCAATAAGATCAATCCCATCAGGATCAGGGCAAACAGAATGATAATCGCTGTTTCCCAAAGAAACATACTCAATATGGTCATGTTTCCTGCCCCATTGCATTTATGCACACCGACCGCTTTCGCCCGATAGGAAAGTGATGAAACAGAAATCAACACATAATTCAATGAAGCGATGAAAAGAATAGTAATACCCAGAATAGTCATGATGTTCCGCATCCGCCTTACATCTTTATTGTCACGGTATACATCACGGATGGGCTTTACAAAAGCGGTATATCCAACCACTTTTTGATCTTCCGCAGGACGATACTTCTGTATCATTGCGTCTATCCGGGCATTCACTACCGACTTATCGGCTCCGGGACGAAAACGGATGAACGCCAGCCAGCTGTCGCCGCCTCTCCATGAGTAATTTCCCCATTTACGGCTCCATATCGACGGCAGAGAAATCACCGCTTCAGGCCTTACCGTCGCATTCTCCGGTATATCAGCATAGGTGCCTTTTACCGTAAGTTCTATCTCTTTACTGTATGAGATAACCTTGCCTATCGGATTCTCTGTGTCGAACATCTTTCGTGCCAAACGGTCACTCAGGTAAACTACATCTTTTTGGGCTAAATCTTTCACCGGAGTTCCGCTTAAGACCTCGATTCCCATCGTCTGGAAAAAGAGGGAATCTGCCGCCAGCTTTCTGACTTCAAAACGGACACTACCATGATAGAGAGGATCATTCACCCAAAGGCAGTAACTGGTAGCCGCCTCCACTTCTTTGGGAAAGTTTTCAAGAATTGCACCCGCTACCGGTCCGCAATTTTGATCCTGCGGTTCGAGTTGTTCGCCATTCATCGTAAAGATGGAAAAGACTTGATATAAGTTTTCATAATCCTTAAAGCATTTATCAAAGCTCTGCTCAAAAGCCACGCGGGCAAATAATAAAATACTCATTGTCAGCCCAAGCCCTAAAGAAATGACCTTGACAACATTGGAACTACGCCCCCGCAGCAAAGTTCGAATGACATAATAGATTTGTCTCATGATTATATAATATATTCCTGTTTTTTTATGATGCAGTGCAGATAACGTGCCACAATAGTGAGAATACTCATTCTCAATCATTTATAGTTATCTGTCCTATCATCTACTGTCTAATAATTAGACACATGCGTCTAATTATTAGACAAAGACAATCGTATTTCCTTTCTCAGTGGAAAGTATGCATTAATGCCTATTTATTGTTCCATTTTTCTTATTTCGCCCAAGCAATCGCCCATATCTCAACTGAAAACTCTATCTTCGCATCAAGTTTTCAATGAAATAAATTATTCTATTTATGGTAAACAAGAATTTATACACTCTCCTGGTCTGCCTGCTTCTGGCCGGATGCGATCTGATAGACTACCACCCCTACGATGTACGTATCAGTGGAGAGACAGACGTAAATGCTCATAACATTGAACAAATAGAAGCTAAGTGCAAAGGAAAGACAACCATCCGTTTTATCACGATGGGCGATTCGCAGCGATGGTATGATGAGACAGAAGACTTTGTAAAAGAGGTCAATAAGAGAGATGATATCGATTTCGTCATTCACGGAGGAGATATGAGTGACTTCGGGCTGACCAAAGAGTTTCTTTGGCAGCGGGACATCATGAACGGACTGAAAGTGCCTTATGTCGTCCTTATCGGGAATCATGACTGTCTGGGTACCGGAGCAGAAACTTATCAGGCTGTTTTCGGACCTACCAACTTCTCATTCATTGCGGGCAATGTGAAATTCGTCTGCCTTAATACCAATGCGCTGGAATATGATTATTCGGAGCCTATTCCCAATTTCGGTTTTATGGAACAGGAACTGACGGACAGGGCAGATGAGTTTGAAAAAACCGTAGTCAGCATGCATGCACATCCTTTTGCAGATGTGTTCAATGATAATGTGGCGAAGCCGTTCCAGTACTACATCACCCAATATCCGGGACTACAGTTCTGCACGGCCGCCCATAATCACGGATTCGATGACAGAATCCTTTTTGATGACGATGTGCATTATATTGTCAGCGACTGCATGAAAAGTCGCAGTTATCTGGTATTTACTATAACCCCGGAAAAATACGAATATGAACTGGTTGAATACTAAATATATGATCCGCGCAGGAGTACTGACTATGCTTCTACTCTTCCCCAGCCTGCTTTCGGCTACTTGCAAGCCAGATACAATTATCAGGAACTATAAACCCGACTCGCTGAAACTGGCAATTAAGGCAGATTCTATCATAGCCTTTCATGAGGGTGATTCTGCATTCACAATAGTCAAAGCAGACACAGTACTTCCTTATATTGCCGAACCGGTTCTTCGCACCGGCTACGACAGACGTGTACATCGCTTCCGCAAAAACTGGGAACGCATCATTCCGACCCACTCTAAAATACAATATGCCGGAAATATGGGATTACTCTCCTTCGGTACCGGATGGGATTACGGAAAACGAAATCAGTGGGAAACTGACCTGTTGCTCGGATTTATCCCGAAGTATTCGTCCAAGAAGGCAAAAGTGACCATGACACTGAAACAGAACTATATGCCCTGGAGCATCAACCTGGGGAAAGGATTCTCTACCGAGCCGCTTTCCTGCGGACTGTATCTGAATACCGTATTCGGCAATCAGTTCTGGGTCAGCGAACCGGAACGTTATCCGAAAGGATACTATGGTTTTTCAAGCAAGGTGCGTATCCATGTTTTCATGGGACAACGGCTGACCTATGATATTGACCCTAACCGCCGATTTCTGGCAAAGTCCGTGACTTTCTTCTACGAGATAAGTACATGTGATCTTTATCTGATCAGTGGCGTAACAAATAGCTACCTCCGTCCCCGTGATTATCTGAGTTTATCATTCGGATTAAAGTTCCAATGGCTATAAATTCAAATCCGAATTTTGAATTATGAATTACTTTTTCGTAAGTTTGTAGCGTACAAACCAATTCGGACATGAGTAAATCAGGAACCATCATCATTGTAGACGATAATAAAGGGGTGCTGACAGCGGTACAAATCCTTTTAAAAAACTACTTTTCGAAAGTCGTCACACTGTCGTCACCGGTCACACTGACCACTGCGATACGAGAGGAAACACCGGAAGTGGTACTATTAGATATGAATTTCACTTCGGGCATCAATACCGGCAATGAAGGATTGTTCTGGCTGCACGAAATAAAGAAAGTACGACGGGAGCTTCCTGTCGTACTTTTTACTGCTTATGCGGATATTGATCTCGCTATCCGGGGAATCAAAGAAGGTGCTTCGGACTTTATCGTCAAGCCCTGGAACAATCAGAAACTGGTAGAAACACTACAGGCTGCCGCCTCATCCGCACAGCAAGGACGTAAGACAGGAAACAAAAAGGAACCGGTCAACACTCCGGCACTCTATTGGGGAGAAAGCAAGTCCATGCAACAACTCCGAACACTGATCGAAAAGGTAGCCTCCACAGACGCCAATATCCTGATTACCGGTGAAAACGGAACAGGAAAAGAAATGCTTGCCCGTGAAATTCACGCTCTTTCCAACCGCAGGCAACAGGAAATGATTGCTGTGGACATGGGAGCAATCACCGAATCTTTATTTGAAAGCGAACTCTTCGGGCATGTGAAAGGCTCTTTTACCGATGCGCATACCGACCGGACAGGAAAGTTTGAGGCTGCCGATCACAGCACATTGTTTCTGGATGAAATAGGAAACCTCCCCTATCACCTGCAAGCCAAACTATTGACGGCTATCCAACGAAGAAGTATCGTGCGAGTGGGAAGTAACACTCCGATTCCTATTGACATCCGTCTGATATGTGCCACCAACCGGAATTTGCAGGAAATGGTAGACCGGGAAGAGTTTCGGGAAGACTTACTCTACCGTATCAACACCATTCATATAGAAATCCCTCCTTTGAGGGAACGGAAAGAAGATATTGTCCCTCTTGCCGAAAGATTTATCATCCGCTTCTGCAAGCAATATGATAAGGAACTGATGAAATTCAGTCCGGCAGCAAAGGAAAAGCTTACCGCGCATCCCTGGTACGGCAATATCCGCGAATTGGAGCACGCAATCGAAAAGGTGGTCATCATTAACGATGGGGTGCAAATCCCTGCGGAATTGTTCCAGTTATCCTCCCGAAAGACAGAAACTTCCGAGAAGAATATTTCCACCTTGGAAGAGATGGAAGTACAAATGATACGGAAAGCGCTGGATGCTTGTGCAGGAAATCTTTCGGCAGTAGCTGCGCAACTGGGAATTACCCGACAGACTCTCTATAACAAGATGAAAAAATTCGGATTATGAACCGGATTCTACAACAAGTAGCCAACCAATATTGGTTCAGGGTATCACTGACGGTCATTTGCTGTCTGGCGACTATCTGTTTGGGCGTGCATCAGTCTTATGTCTGGTTCAGCGTCAGTGCCTGTCTGCTGATCTTAAGTATCATCTGGCAAGTCCGGCTTTATCGCCTGCACATCAAGCAGGTGCTCTTCATGATCGATGCGTTGGAGAATAATGACAGTGCCTTCCGTTTCCCCGAAGAGTCCGGTACTCCCGAGAGTAAACAGATCAATCGGGCACTCAATCGGGTGGGCCACATTTTATATAATGTAAAAGCGGAGACTGCCCAACAGGAAAAGTACTACGAACTGATTCTTGACTTTGTCAGCACGGGACTGCTGGTGCTCAATGATAACGGAGCGGTCTATCAGAAAAATAAAGAAGCACTCCGGCTTTTGGGACTGAATGTATTTACCCATGTCCGCCAGTTGAGTAAAGTAGATGCTACACTGATGGAGAAGATAGAAAGTTGTTGTTCCGGAGATAAGCTGCAAGTGGTGTTTCACAATGAACGGGGAACGGTCAATCTGTCTATTCGCGTGTCAGAAATCAATGTACACAAAGAACATCTGCGCATCCTTGCACTGAATGATATTAATATTGAGCTGGACGAAAAGGAGATAGATTCATGGATTCGCCTGACCCGAGTACTGACTCATGAGATCATGAACTCCGTGACTCCCATCACTTCGCTCAGCGATACGCTTCTCTCGATGGTGGAGGACAAAGACGAAGAGATCAGCCACGGACTGCAAACCATCAGTGCCACGGGAAAAGGGCTGCTTGCTTTCGTAGAATCCTACCGCAAATTCACACGGATACCGACTCCGGAACCTTCATTGTTTTACTTGAAAGCATTCATCGAACGAATGGTGGAACTTGCCCGCCATCAGAATCCTTGTGACCACATCACGTTCCATACAAAGATCGATCCTGCCGACCTGATCCTGCATGCAGATGAAAATCTGATTTCGCAAGTAGTCATTAATCTTCTGAAAAATGCGATTCAGGCAATCGGTGATCAGCCGGACGGACAAATCGACATTCAGGTTTATTGCAACGAAACGGAAGAAGTGCTGATTGAGATTAAGAATAACGGTCCCGTCATTCCACCGGAAATAGTGGAGCACATTTTTATCCCTTTCTTCACTACCAAAGAAGGAGGCAGCGGAATCGGACTAAGTATTTCGCGTCAGATCATGCGGCTTTCAGGTGGAAGCCTCACGCTGTTACCGGACAACAAGGAAACGAAATTCATATTAAAATTCAAATAACAGACCAGCCTATGACACCTGCACTCACCAATAACCCATTATTCCGGGGGATTACTCCGGAGAAGTTATCCGCCAATCTGGAAGAGATCAGTTTCCACACCCGTTCTTATAGAAAAGGAGAAATACTGGCACGACAGGGAGATGTGTGCAACCGTCTTGTGATACTGACCAAAGGAAGTGTCCGTGGTGAAATGATTGACTATTCCGGAAGACTCATCAAAGTAGAAGACATTGCCGCACCAAGGGCCCTTGCCCCTCTTTTCCTTTTCGGAGAAGAGAATCGCTTTCCGGTAGAAGTGACCGCCAACGAACCAACGGAAGTAATCGAAATCCCCAAAGCCAGCGTACTGGAGCTTTTTCGTAGGAACGAGCAGTTTCTGGAGAATTATATGAATCTATCCGCCAATTATGCCCGTACCCTATCGGATAAGCTTTTCTTTATGTCCTTCAAGACTATCCGGCAAAAGATAGCATCTTATCTGCTACGGTTATACAAACAGCAGCAACAGCTACAGATCACCCTCGACCGCTCGCAACAGGAACTGAGCGATTACTTCGGTGTCTCCCGTCCTTCTCTGGCACGTGAACTGTCGCACATGCAGGAAGACGGTATGATCATAGCCGACCGGAAACAGATTACTATCTTACAGAAAGAATGGCTGATCCGGCTGATTCAATGACCAAGAGTTCACTCCGGTTTCATTATAGCTAATCTTTTTTTCATTATAGCTAATCGGAATATGATTATAGCTAATTTAATTTAGCTCATAGCATCCGATTTTTTTTCGCCCAATGTAACATTGGTTACAAACTTACCTCAAACTTTCCCCCTACTTTTGCGTTCATAATCAAATAAGACTAATTAAAACGTAAAAGTTATGAGTATGTTCTGTTATCAATGTCAAGAGACCGCAATGGGTACAGGCTGTACCTTAAAAGGAGTATGCGGAAAAACATCCGAAGTGGCTAACCTGCAAGACCTGCTGCTCTTTGTAGTACGAGGAATCGCCGTGTACAACGAACATCTGCGCCGGGAAGGACATCCTTCCGAAGAAGCAGACAAATTTATCTACGATGCCCTGTTCATCACCATCACTAACGCCAATTTTGACAAAGCGGCCATCATCAGAAAAATAAAAGAAGGACTACAACTGAAAAACGAACTCGCCAGCAAAGTAACCATTGCAAATGCTCCCGACGAATGTCTTTGGGATGGGAATGAAGATGAGTTTGAAGAGAAAGCCAGGACAGTAGGAGTACTTCGCACACCCGACGAAGATATCCGTTCGCTGAAAGAACTGGTACACTACGGACTGAAAGGTATGGCGGCTTACGTTGAGCATGCGCATAACCTTGGATACCAGTCGCCGGAAATCTTCGCCTTTATGCAAAGTGCACTGGCCGAGCTCACCCGCAATGATATTACGATGGAAGAATTGGTTCAGCTTACTCTGGCAACAGGCAAGCACGGAGTTTCCGCCATGGCACAACTGGATGCCGCCAATACAAACAGCTACGGAAATCCGGAAATATCGGAAGTGAATCTAGGTGTCCGCAATAATCCCGGTATCCTTATCAGCGGTCATGATCTGAAAGACCTCGAAGAATTGCTGGAACAGACCGAAGGAACAGGTATAGACATTTACACTCACAGTGAAATGCTCCCCGCACATTATTACCCCCAACTGAAAAAATACAAGCATCTGGCAGGAAACTATGGAAATGCCTGGTGGAAACAGAAAGAAGAGTTTGAAAGTTTCAACGGACCGATCCTGTTTACCAGTAACTGCATCGTTCCTCCGCGTGCCAACGCTTCTTACAAAGACCGTATCTACATCACTGGAGCCTGCGGACTGGAGGGAGCACATTACATCCCCGAACGCAAAGACGGAAAACCGAAAGATTTCTCCGCACTGATTGCACATGCCAAGCAATGTCAACCGCCGACGGCCATCGAAAGCGGAACGTTGATCGGAGGTTTTGCCCATGCACAGGTAGTGGCTTTGGCGGATAAGGTAGTAGAAGCCGTGAAAAGCGGAGCGATCCGTAAGTTCTTCGTTATGGCAGGATGTGACGGACGTATGAAAAGTCGTGAATATTATACCGAATTTGCCGAGAAACTTCCGAAAGATACAGTCATACTGACTGCCGGTTGCGCTAAATACAGATACAACAAACTGGCTTTAGGGGACATTAACGGCATTCCCCGCGTATTGGATGCAGGGCAATGTAACGACAGTTACTCACTGGCTGTCATCGCACTGAAACTGAAAGAAGTATTCGGATTGGACGACGTCAACAAACTTCCTATCGTATATAACATCGCATGGTACGAACAGAAAGCGGTGATCGTATTGCTGGCATTGCTGGCACTGGGAGTGAAGAATATTCATCTGGGACCTACTCTTCCGGCCTTCCTTTCACCAAACGTAAAAAATGTATTGATCGAACAATTCGGAATCGGTGGCATCAGTACCGCAGACGAAGATATTATGAAGTTCTTGTCATAAACACAAGACGTATATACATGCTAAGCCTTAACTATTAAATATAAAAAGGAGGGGTGTTAATAGTAACTAAACTGGGGCTGATTAAAAGTCGGTCCTAGTTTAGTTACTATTAACCTTGACACAGTCCTGACCATTTCAAGAACAGAGTCAATCGTCCTTCGGTAATATCAAATTAAGAAGTACTCCGACCAAAGCGGCCAGTCCGATGCCGGATAATGAAAAGTCTCCCCACGTGAGAACAGCTCCGCCAATGCCGACAGTCAATGTCAGAGAGACAATGATGATGTTTCTTGTACGGCTCAGATCAATACAGTTATTCACCAGATTACCTATTCCAGCACAAGCGATAGTTCCGAACAGCAAAAGCATAATTCCCCCCAATACCGCACTTGGAATGGATTTCAGCAACGCACTGATTTTACCGACAACGGAGAATAAGATAGCGGATATGGCAGCAATCCGGATGACTTGCGGATTGGTGATTTTCGTTAATGACATCGCACCCGTCACCTCCGAATAAGTCGTCACCGGAGGACCGCCGACCAATCCGGCAAAGCAGCAAGCCAGCCCATCGCCCAACAACGTACGATGCAGACCGGGATCTTTCACGAAGTCTTTTCCTGTAACTGTATTGACTACGTATACATCTCCGATATGCTCTATCACCGGAGCAATAGCTACCGGAATCATAAACAGTATCGGCTCCCATGAGAACTTGGGAAACACGAACTGCGGCAGCCCGATCCATGCCGCATCCCTCACACCGGACAAATCCAGATCATAGAAAAGCCATGCCGCCAGATAACCGACAATAATACCGCAAAAGATAGGAATCAACTTCAAAAGTCCTTTCGCTTTCATTGAGACAACGACTGCCGTAACCAACGACAACAAGGCCAGCACCCAGTTCTCCTTCGCCATATTTACTCCTGTCCCCGCGAGTGACAAACCGATCAGAATAATAACCGGCCCAATAACCACCGGAGGAAACAGACGTTCAATCACCCTCACCCCTTGCCATTTGACCAACGCGCTCATTACAAAATAAACCAATGCGACGCCCACCATTCCGGATAAAGTACCCGGCAATCCGTAAAGTTCTGTCGCTTTTATTATCGGGGCAATAAACGCAAAACTACTTCCTAAAAAGATAGGCACTTTCCCTCGGGTAACCGCATGAAAAATGAGTGTACCAATGCCGGCTGTGAACAAGGCGGTGGAAGGGTCAAGCCCCACTAAAAGCGGCACGAGCACCGTAGCTCCGAAAGCTACAAACAAGAATTGTACTCCTACCACTCCTTTCCGTAAAGGAGTAAGATTGTTTGAATCCATAAGTATGATGTAGATTAATTGAGTGCAAAATTAATCTTTTTAGACAATTTAACTACCTTTTTTCACAAAAATACATCCAAAAAGACTCTTTATTTGTTTTAAATAATGTGTAACTTCGCACGGTGAGACCTATTACGACACATTTAATAACTTAATAATATATTGCCTATGATATTTACAGCAGAAAACACCCTACTAATTGGTTCTATCTTACTTTTCGTAAGCATCGTTGTCGGAAAAACAGGATATCGCTTCGGAGTGCCCACCTTATTACTGTTCCTCGTAGTAGGAATGTTGTTCGGAAGTGACGGACTCGGACTCCAGTTTCATGACGCAAAAGATGCGCAATTCATCGGTATGGTTGCTTTAAGCATCATCCTGTTTTCGGGAGGTATGGATACGAAATTCAGAGAAATCAAACCCATTTTAGGTCCAGGTATCGTGCTTTCTACCGTCGGAGTTCTACTAACCGCTCTTTTCACCGGATTATTTATCTGGTGGCTGTCCGGAATGAGCTGGACGAATATCTATCTGCCTATCACCACGTCATTGCTACTGGCATCTACCATGTCCTCTACGGACTCGGCTTCGGTGTTCGCCATCCTGCGTTCGCAGAAGATGAATCTGAAACACAACCTCCGCCCCATGCTGGAGCTGGAAAGTGGAAGTAACGACCCGATGGCATACATGCTCACCATTGTCCTGATACAGTTTATCCAATCGGCAGGTATGGGAGTCGGGGCTATCGCCGCTTCTTTCATTATTCAGTTTATAGTCGGCGCAGCTGCCGGATACGTGCTCGGAAAACTGGCTATCCGTATGCTGAACAAGCTCAACATCGACAATCAGGCGTTGTATCCTATCTTGTTGCTGGCGTTTGTTTTCTTCACCTTCTCTATCACTGATTTACTGAAAGGAAATGGTTACCTTGCCGTATATATCGCAGGTATCATGGTAGGAAACAACAAGATCATGCACCGCAAAGACATTTATACGTTCATGGACGGACTTACCTGGTTGTTCCAGATCATCATGTTCCTCTGCCTCGGACTTCTCGTTAATCCTCATGAAATGCTGGAAGTTGCAGCAGTAGCACTATTGATCGGTGTCTTCATGATTGTGATCGGTCGCCCGTTAAGTGTGTTCCTCTGTTTGCTTCCGTTCCGGAAGATTACAATGAAATCGCGGCTGTTCGTCTCCTGGGTAGGATTGCGTGGAGCAGTTCCCATTATCTTCGCCACTTATCCGGTGGTTGCAGGAGTCGAAGGATCGAATATTATCTTTAATGTCGTATTCTTCATCACAATCGTTTCACTGGTAGTGCAGGGAACAACGGTTTCTTACGTTGCCCGCCTGTTACATCTGTCCAAACCGCTGGAAAAGACGGGGAATGATTTCGGAGTGGAACTTCCGGAAGAGATTGATACAGACCTCAAAGATATGACTATCACACAGGAAATGCTGGAAGAGGCAGATACGCTGAAAGATATGAATCTCCCCAAAGGCACGCTGGTAATGATTGTGAAACGTGGGGATGAGTTCCTGATACCGAACGGAACGCTGAAACTGCATGTGAACGATAAATTGCTGCTCATCTCCGAAAAGCCCAAAGAGGACGAGGAAGCCAACAGCGAATCCTGATGTTTATAGGGACTGACTAAAAAGTCAATAGTATCTCCAATTCCCCTCCTTTCGGAAAGGAGAGGTGGCTGAAAGCCGGGGTGGTAGGTAAAATAAGGTTTATTCCTATTCTATTGTAAACAACAGAGTTATGTGTTCACCTACCACCTCCCCCTACGGGGACTCCTCCTTCCCGAAGGAGGAGAGTTAAGATACTACCAACTTTTTAGTCAGCCCCATTTAAGGTACTACCGACTTTTTAGTCAGCTTTTCCTCCCCCGTTAATTAACCGTAAAACTTAATTGTAAACTTCGGTTTCCGTTAATGAAATGTTATTTTTGCGCAATTTTAAATCAAATGTGCAAAAATCGAATGGAACAAGAACATCAGTTCATTGATTATATTGAACAGAGCATCATTAAAAACTGGGATAAAGATGCATTGACAGACTACAAAGGAATCACGCTTCAATATAAGGATGTAGCGCGCAAGATAGCCAAGTTTCACATTGTATTGGAAAGTGCCGGTATCCAGCCAGGAGATAAAATAGCAGTCTGCGGCCGGAACAGTGCCCATTGGGGAGTCACCTTCTTAGCCACTATCACTTACGGAGCCGTCATCGTTCCTATTCTGCATGAGTTCAAAGCGGATAATATTCATAATATCGTCAATCACTCCGAAGCCAAATTACTCTTTGTCGGCGATCAGGCATGGGAAAATCTGAATGAAGACGCAATGCCGCTACTGGAAGGTATCGCTTCACTCACCGATTTCACTGCATTGGTATCGCGCAACGAGAAACTGACTTACGCCTTCGAACACCGGAACGCTATTTACGGTCAGCGTTATCCGAAGAATTTCCGCCCCGAACATATCTGTTACCGGAAGGACCGTCCGGAAGAACTGGCTATCATCAATTATACCTCCGGCACTACCGGATATTCCAAAGGAGTCATGCTCCCCTACCGCAGTATTTGGTCGAACGTGACATACTGTTTCGAGATGCTTCCTGTGAAAGCGGGCGATCACATCGTTTCCATGCTTCCGATGGGTCATGTATTCGGCATGGTATACGATTTCTTATATGGTTTCTCTGCCGGAGCGCATATTTACTTCCTGACACGTATGCCGTCTCCGAAGATTATTGCTCAGTCTTTTGCAGAAATAAAGCCAAGAGTGATCTCCTGTGTACCTTTGATCGTAGAGAAAATTATCAAAAAAGATATTCTTCCGAGAGTGGACAGCAAAATCGGTAAACTATTGCTTAAAGTGCCCATTGTAAACGATAAAATCAAATCGTTGGCGCGGCAGGCTGCTATGGAAATCTTCGGTGGGAACTTCGATGAAATCATTATCGGCGGTGCTCCTTTCAATGCCGAAGTAGAAGCGTTCCTCAAAAAGATAGGCTTTCCCTACACCATCGCTTACGGTATGACCGAATGTGGCCCGATTATTTGCTCCAGCCGTTGGGAAACACTGAAACTGGCTTCCTGCGGCAAGGCAACCACCCGAATGGAAGTCCGCATCGACTCGCCCGACCCTAAAACACATGCCGGAGAAATCGTATGCAGGGGAATGAATATGATGCTGGGATATTATAAAAATCCGGAAGCGACGGCACAAATTATTGATGCCAACGGATGGCTTCACACGGGTGATTTAGGAACAATCGACGACGAAGGATATGTGACAGTTCGCGGTCGTAGCAAGAATCTGCTTCTGACTTCCAGCGGACAGAATATCTATCCGGAAGAGATAGAAAGCAAACTGAATAATATGCCTTATGTTGCCGAGTCACTGATCGTTTTGCAGCACGACAAGTTGGTCGCACTGATTTATCCGGACTTTGACGATGCTTTTGCCCATGGCTTGCAACAGGCCGATATCATAAAAGTTATGGAAGCCAATCGTGTTGAACTGAATCAGCAGCTTCCCAATTATTCTCAGATAAGCAAAGTCAAAATCCATTTCGAGGAATTTGAAAAGACTGCGAAGAAATCAATCAAACGCTTTATGTATCAGGAAGCAAAAGGATAACACATCCTTTCAAAACCATACTCAATAAAAACAAAAACGGTGAACAGGTATCAAAACTCTGTCCACCGTTTTTTCAGTCTAACCTAACCAACTTAATTTTATCTTGTTATCCTCCGACAATCTCTCTACTTTAACAACCTCACTTATTACCCTCACCTATTACTTATTACTTACTACCTATTACTTTTTATAAACGAAACAGCCTGCCCGCCTCCGGGAGCCATCCGTATACTCAACGTATTTTCAGATGTTACAATCTGTTCCGTAATCTTATAATCGGTAGGATTCGTTTTCCAGTCAGCCTTTTCGCCATCCGCATAGATGACAGCTTTATACTGCTTGCCTGGTTCCAGGAAGTCCAGTTTTACTTCTAAAGTACGGGGGCTTTCATTGGTAGCTGCTCCCAGGAAATAATTGCCTTTTGCTTTACGTACCACTGCAATGAACTCTCCCGGTTCACCTGCCAGTGCTTTCGATTCATCACAATCCGGATCAAAATCACGGAAGAACTGGAATGCCGGATGTCCTTCATAATGCTCGATCATATCCGAAGCCATCTGCAAAGGAGAATACAGGATTACCCAATTAGCCAGTTGTTTAGCCAGCGTCGTATTCACACGGCTATTGCCTTTATCCTGATCGTTCCACTTCTGTCGGCGCGGAGAATCCTTCGTTTTCAAGAACAGAATATCAAAAGTTCCCGGCGTATAATCCATCGGACCGGACAGCAGGCGGGTGAACGGTAACATCACGTGATGAGAAGGAGGATTGCCTTCACTCCACGCATTCCATTCCATGCCTCTTGCCCCCTCGCGTGTCATCATATTCGGCCATGTACGACGGATACCGGTATCTTTGATCGGTTCGTGTGCATCCAAAGTCATTTGATGACGGGCGGCAGTTTCCACTACCCGTTGATAGTGATTGACACCGTATTGGCTATGATGCAGATACCCATCCGGAAATGCGCCTGCATATCCCGTCTTCAGGAGGTGGATACCATGATCGGTATACCATTGCATGGCATGATCCATCTGACGTTCATAGTTAGGAATATTCCCTCCGGTCTCATGATGTCCCATGATTTCAACACCTTTCTCTTTGGCATAACGTACGATTTCATCAATATCGAAATCCGCGTATGGCTTGGTGAAATCAAAGCTCTGCATACCGCCCCAACTCTCCCAACCTTCGTTCCAACCTTCGAACAGGACAGCTTCGATATGATTGGCCGCGGCAAAATCTATGTATTTCTTTGCATTGGCAGTAGTAGCTCCGTGACATTCGTCCATCTTCCAGGTCTCTACGCCGAGGTGCATCCCCCACCACACTCCTACATATTTCAGCGGACGAATCCAGTCCGTAGTTTCCAGTACGCAAGGATCATTCAGATTCAGAATGAGTGAAGAGTTGATCAAACCGACAGCTTCCGGTGCGATCTGTATGGTGCGCCATGAGGTCGTGAAGTGATTTCCCTTACGCGCCTTAATGCCGTCAGGCCACGGGGCAAGTTCCGCTTTCAATGTATAATGGCCGATTTGCTTCAGAGTCATTTCCGGAAAATCATACAAAGCGGCTTCGTGGATACTTCCGTAAACTCTATCCGCAGTCTTGAATGTGAAAGGTGTATTAGCCGTTTCCACTTCGGAAATCGGTTGTTGTTGATAGAGTAGTTCATATGTTTCGGCACTGGCGGGAATCGACCACGAAGTTCCGTCACGATGGAAACGGAAAGTAGTCAGTTCGTCGGTAATCAATAAAGAATCTACAGTCGGCACCGTGTATTCATAGCGGAAACCGATTCCATCATCAAATACACGGAAACGGAGTGCCAGTTGTACCTGATCTTCATTTGTCAGGCTGACTGCCATTTCGTTATAATGATTCCGGTTCTTTTTGTTTTCTCCCCACGGCTGTGTCCAAGTTTCGTCTTCACTGCTGAAAGTCGTGTTCTTCACCTGAAAACCTTCTGACAGAATGATGCCGTTAGCCGCCGTAAAGCCCATGGCTGAATTTTCTATCAAGAGGGAGTCATCCACCGACACATTATAAAACGGTTTGCCGTTTTCGTCTACCGTCAATGTCATCTTGATATGTCCGTCCGGTGACTGGACCTCTGTTTTCGGGCTACTACAGGCATAGCATCCCAGCACACACAGAAAAGCTCCAACTAAATGTTTTACTTTCATAGTATAATCGTCTGTTTATATATAATACAGTTCAGAAAGGAGAAACACTTAAATGTATGCCGTTTTTCTTTCTTCGGATGCAAAGAAAAAGTATCTTTGCATCTAAACAATGTAGATTTATGGCAAAGATACTATTAGCAGAAGATGAAGTCAATATCGCCTCCTTTATCGAACGGGGACTGAAAGAGTTCGGACATTCGGTAACAGTCTGTCATGACGGAAATACGGGTTGGAGAATTCTTCAGGAAGAACCTTTCGACCTTGTAATCCTGGATATTATCATGCCGAAAATAAACGGGCTCGAACTTTGCCATCTCTATCGGCAGATGTTCGGTTACCAGGCACCGGTCATTATGCTGACGGCTTTAGGCACTACGGAAGACATTGTAAAAGGACTGGATGCAGGAGCAGACGATTATCTTGTCAAGCCTTTCAGTTTTCAGGAACTGGAAGCACGTATCAAGGCGCTGCTGCGACGAAACAAGGAGACTGTAACCAATCAACTGACTTGCGACAATCTGGTATTGGACTGTAACACCAGACGGGCGAAAAGAGGTGATGCGGATATCGATCTTACCGTAAAAGAATACCGTCTGCTCGAATATTTCATGACTCACCAAGGGGTAGCCTTATCGCGCATTACGCTGCTCAAAGACGTATGGGACAAGAACTTTGATACGAATACCAACATCGTAGACGTATACGTCAATTATCTGCGGGTAAAGATAGACCGTGACTTCGACAAGAAACTGATTCATACAGTAGTAGGATTAGGATATATCATGAATGCCTGAACATCCATCAAATAAATCCGTGTATGAAAATAGGTTCTAAAATAGCTCTCTTCTATACGTTGCTCAGTGTACTGACAACTATCATCATTATTGCCGTATTCTATCTTTTCAGCACACAGTTTATCAATAAACTCTATGCCTCCTATCTTCGTGAAAAAGCATATCTGACCGCACAAAAGCACTGGGAGAAAGACGAAATAGACGAACAGAGTTACCAGATTATCCAGCGCAAATATGACGAACTCTTGCCCGAAGCTCATGAGATTCTTTTAAATATGGACAGTCTCTCCGAAGTCCGTGACACACTGAACAAATATCTGACCCAGCATCAGCAGGCACTTCTGATAGCCGGTGAAGACAGCGTCCCTTTTTCTTTTAAATACAAAGACCAGTTGGGAGCCGCCCTTTATTATCCCGATAATGAAGGAAATTTCATCGTCCTCGTCATGTCCCGGAATGTGTACGGTGCAGAAATCAAAGAACACCTCTTGCTTCTCTCCATCTTTCTGGTTTTATTCAGTTCCATCCTGATTTATTTAGTCGGGAAAATCTATTCCGGCCGTATTCTTATCCCCCTGCAGCATATACTGAAGGAGCTGAAGAGGATACGAGCCAACAGTCTGAACCGCCGGTTAAAGACGACCGGAAACAACGATGAACTGGAAGACATGATCGAAACACTGAATAGCATGCTCGACCGTCTGGACAGTGCTTTTAAAGCTGAAAAGTCCTTTGTCAGCCATGCTTCGCATGAACTGAACAACCCCATAACCGCCATACAGGGAGAATGTGAAATCAGTCTGCTGAAAGAAAGAAGTACCGGAGAATATATCGAAGCCCTGCAACGAATCTCATCCGAAAGCAAGCGAATCTCCAATCTGATCCGCCATCTTCTTTTCCTTTCACGTCAGGATGAAGAGCTCATAAAAAGCAATATGGAGGCAATGTCTCTGCCGGATATGCTGAATGACTTAATAAAAATGAACGAACGAATCCGTTTCCATCATCAAGAAACAGGTAAGGCTTCCACTGTAAAGGCCAATCCTTATCTGCTCAAAATAGCTTTAAAGAATATCATCGATAATGCCTGCAAATATTCTGAAAAGGAAGTAGACATTACGCTCAGCCAGAAAGATCAACACCTCGTTCTTGAAATAAAAGATCAGGGCATCGGCATTCCTCCGGAAGAAATAGAACATATATTCCAGTCTTTCTATCGAGGCAGCAACACACATGACTATGCAGGTCAGGGCATCGGCCTCAGCCTGACGCTGAAAATAGTATCTGCCTACAACGCCAGACTGGAAATATCTTCGGAAATAGAAAAAGGAACAAAAGTACGGGTGATCTTCTGATTCAACCGACTTTTGTCCCTTCCTCACTTCTACCTACTGAAAACGAAATTAAAATTTAATCTATGCCGTTTCTTTCATAGAAAGAATAGAAAATGAATTAGATACGTCTTTGCAATAATTTTCCGTTTTTATCATATAGCATTCGTTCATACACTACTTCCACAATCAGCGGGAAGATGAACAAGGCGAAGAAAGTCGCTCCTATCAATCCGCCGATAATGACAATCGCCAACGGACGCTGTGATTCCGAACCGATACCGTGACTCATAGCCGCAGGCAACAGACCGATAGCTGCCATAGCCGCTGTCATTATCACAGGGCGGATACGTGAACGGACTCCTTCTTTAGTGGCCTCCTGTAAGGACGAACCCAGTTTTAGATTTGCCTTGATATCGGAAATCATAATAACGCCATTCTGTATGCAGATACCGAACAAAGCGATAAAACCGATACCCGCCGATATAGAGAAATTGAAGCCCGTTATCAGAAGGGCTGCGATACCTCCCACGGCAGCAAACGGTACATTCAGCAATACCAGTCCTGCATCTCTGGCATTGGAGAAGAGAATAAACAGAATAATGAAAATAATGGCAATGCTGATAGGTACTACCTGTGCCAGACGTTTCGAAGCACGCTGCTGATTCTCAAAATCACCCGTCCATTTCAAAGAATATCCAGCCGGTAAATGGACGGAAGCATTTACCTTTTTCTGCGCTTCGGCAACTGCCGTACCCATATCCCGTCCTCTCACCGAGAACTTGACAGCACAGAAACGGGCATGGTTGTCACGGAAGATCAATAATGGTCCTGTAATCGTAGTGATATCTGCCAGTTCCTTAATAGGCACCATCGTTCCGTCCATCGCCGGAACCAGTATCTTACCTATCTCCTCTTCATTCTGACGGAACTCTTCACTATACCTCACCATGATATTAAATTTCCGTTCGTCCTCATACAACAGCGAAGCTGACTTCCCGCCAATAGCCATTTCAATGATAGACTGAACATCTTCCTTAGCCACTCCATAACGTGCCAACTGACGTTCGTTCAGTTCAATACGAAGTTCCGGCTGGCCGATATTGCGAATCACTCCCAAGTCTTCAATTCCCTGCACGGTATTTAAGATCTTATCAATCTGGACGGCCAGTTTTTCCGATTCGTACAAGTCTTTACCGAACACTTTCACCGCAATAGAGCCTTTTACACCGGAGGCCGCTTCTTCCACATTATCCGTAATCGGCTGCGAAAAGTTAAAGTCAATGCCGGGATAAACGGATAAATCTTCCTGCATCTTGTCGATAAGCTGAAGTTTGGTCAGCTTGCTTTCCCAGTCTTTCTCCGGATAAATATCTACATGAAACTCAATATTATAAAATCCGGTTGCATCCGTTCCGTCGTTGGGACGTCCGGTTTGAGACAATACCTGCCTCACTTCGGGGAAGGTCAATAGTTTCTTTCTCATCTTATTTGCCAGCGTTACGGATTCATCCAGCGATATACTTTGCGGCAGCGTAGCACGGATGTAGATCGAACCTTCGTTGAGTTGAGGAAGAAACTCCGTCCCAAGGAAGGAGAAAAGCCATAAACCGACTCCTGCAACCACAGTTGCCAATCCGATAGTCAGTTTACGATGGGCATAGAAAGTATCAAAAAGAGCCGTACACTTTTGATTGATGAAATGGACAAAGCGATTGTTCTTTTCGCGTACATTCTTTTTCAGCAACATGGACGACATGACGGGAACCAGCGTTAATGTGAAAATAAGCGCACCCAGCAAAGCAAAACCCAATGTATATGCCAAAGGTGAGAACATTTTTCCTTCCACTTTCTGAAAAGAGAAGATAGGAATCAAAGCGGTAATGATGATCAGTTTGGAGAAAAATACCGCTTTTGCCTTATCCTTGGCGGTGTGACGGATCAGTCCCATCTTGGACATCACATTGAATGCGGGCATTCCCACCTCTTTCGCCTTCTTGTCCAAAGCGACAAACACACCTTCCACCATCACCACTGCCCCATCGATAATAATACCAAAGTCAATGGCCCCCATAGAAAGCAGATTGGCAGACATCCCCATCACGCGTAAACAAATAAATGCGAATAACAAAGCTAATGGAATAATCACCGCAACAATCACGGTTGTCCGCCAATCTGCCATGAAGATTAACACAATAAACGTAACCAACAATATTCCTTCAATCAGATTATGGGTCACCGTTTTTACCGCCAGGTTCACCAAGTCCTCACGGTCGTAGAACGGTATTATCCGTACATCTTCAGGAAGTACATTCTGATTCAATTCTTCTATCTTATCTTTCAGATTTGCAATGACTTCACCGGGGTTCTCCCCTTTACGCATCACCACAATTCCCTGAACGACATCGTTCTCATCCATTCGTCCCACTTGTCCGAGGCGGGGCAGGCAGGATTCGTGAACATCTGCCAGGTTCTTTACGAGAATCGGCGTCCCGTTGATGTTCTTCACTACGATGTTTCGCAATTCATCCAGGTCGTTTATCAAACCGATTCCCCGGACTACGTATGCCTGAGAACTTTTCGTGATGACATCTCCTCCTACATTGATATTACTCTTGGCTATCGCGTCATAAAGTTCGAGAGAGGTAATTCCGTAATTAATCAGCTGATGAGGATTCACGCTCACTTCGAATGTCTTCACCTCGCCACCGAAACTGACGATATCAGCTACACCTGATACCGAACGGAGATTTCGTTCGATCACCCAGTCCTGAATCGTTTTCAAATCGCGTACACTACGTCTGTCACTGCGCAGGGTGTAGCGATAGATTTCTCCGGTAGGTCCGTACAAAGGCTGTACTTCGGGAGTCACGCCTTCGGGCAGATCGGCATCATTCAGCAAATTGTAGACTTGCTGACGGGCTGTAAAGTCATCAACACGATCTTCGAACATTACATTGATCACAGAAAGTCCGAAAAGAGTGGTCGAACGAATATCCGTTTTTTTCTGTACGGGATTCATGGCTATCTCAATGGGAATCGTGATAAATTTCTCCACCTCTTCCGCACTACGGCCCGCCCATTGCGTGATGATCGTCACTTTTGTATTCGTTACATCCGGAAAGGCATCTATCGGCGTATGTTTGAATGAGACGGCTCCGGCTATAACGGCAATCACCGTACAGAAGAATATAAAGAACTTATTCTTCAGCGAGAAGGCTACTATATTATCTATGAATTTATGCATACTATTCTCTGATTTTTAATCCGCATTCAAAGCATTATACACTAACAATACATTATTATTCAGTACCCTGTCTCCTTCGGAAAGACCGGAACGGACATAACATTCCTTGCTCAACTGTTTGTAAACGTCTACTTCCTTTATCTTCAGACGCTGGTCAGGCTCTACTGTGACCACATAATTCTTTCCTCCCTCGAACACCAGCGCATGGGAGTCGATACGAGGCATGGAAGTATCTTCCGCTTTACACTTCACGCTCACGTTTGTAAACATACCCGGCTTCAGCAAGTAATCCTCGTTTTTCAGTTTGATGCGTACGTTCATTGTCTTACTTTCACTGTCCAACAGGTGATAGGCCTTGTCGATCGTACCTGTAAATGTCCTTTCCGGATATGCCAAAGTCGAGATACGGACATCAGCTCCCTCGGAAACCTTACTAATATCACTTTCATACACATCCGCCATCACCCATACATCGGACAGACCGGAAATCGTAAACAGCGCATCTCCCTGATCGGGGCGCAGCTGCATATCCCTGCTGATCTGCTTTTCCACAATAAAGCCTGATACGGGAGATTTGAGCTGATAAAAAGCATTTCCGGAGAAGTGATAAATGGAGAATATTTCTTTGATTCGTCTTTCTTCCGCTTCCGCAGTTGCCAGTTCCTGCTTGGCCTGAAGTACATCTTTATCCGATGCCATGCCGGAAGTGTACATATCCTGTGTGGCATCCATGTTCCGCCGGGCCAGCAAGAGTTGTTGTTCAGCTTCTTTCAATTGTTTCTCATAATCCGCCACTTCCCCGCTACGGATCACTGCCAGCACTTCTCCTTTGCGAACAAAGTCTCCTATTTCAGCACGCAGTTCCGTCACGGTTCCTCCGAACATCGGATACACATTTGCCACCTGATCCTGATTGAAAGTGACCCGTCCATTCAATGTCAGTTCATCTACCACTTCACAGACGTGCACGGTATCGACGGATACAATTCTCAGCAGGCTGTCCGTCAGGCATAGTGTAGTCGGTTCTACTTTGGGTTGTTCTCCTTTTCCGGAGCATGCTCCCAAAAGGCTGCCAAACAATATACAAGGAAGAAATTTATTCCAGTTCATAGTCTTTGATAATTTATGGATTGTGATCTTTAATCGTTTCATATTGGTCGGTTTATTAGTAGTTCAATACATTTTGTCCGACAATTGTATTCAGGTTTTCCATAGCGAGAAATACGTTTTTCTTTATCTCGTATAGTTGGATACAGGTTTCTTTATAGCTGTCATAATAGTCGATAAATTCCAGCAGGCTGATATTCTTTCTGGTGAAATTCTCATTGACTCCTGTGATCAATTTCTCGAAGTTACGTTCCAGGTCCATATTAGTGGATTGATAGAGTTGAGTTGCTTTCTCCAGAGACGTATAAGCGGTGAAAAGTTCCATATCGGCACGATTAGCGGCATATTCCTGCTGCACTCCCGCTTGTTGGATACTGAAGCGGGCTGCTTTGATATTTCCCTGATTACGGTTGAAGATAGGTACGGACAGGCTTACTCCTATCGCGAAATAGTCATTGATAAAGTTTCCTACACGGTCATAATTCCCTTTCACAGAGAACTCGGGAAAGGCCATTGACTTCTGTAGTTTCAGATTTGCACGGGAGGCATTCACTGTGCTTCGGGCAATCTTTTGGTCGGGCCGTTCATTGATGATTGCTTTCAGGTCTGCAAATGATAATTGCGACAGGTCCAGTTGTTGCAGTACTTCTTCGTCTAATGAGAGTTGAACTTGTGTATCTTCCGGAAGGTTCAGTAATAAATTCAGTTCTCCCCTGGTAGTCAGTAAATCATTCTCCCGTTCGTTCTTCTCTTTCCTCAAGGAGAAGAGCATGGATTCCAAACGGGAAATTTCCATTAAAGAGATGTTTCCCTTTTCCTGCTGAATTTTCATTCCGCCCAAAAGTGCTTGCAGGGAATTTACTTCCTTTTCATAGATGGCAATGGACTTAGAAAGAAAGTAGACTTCTACAAACTTTTCATTCAATTCCTGACGGAGCGTCCGCATTACTTCCTCAAACTGGTATTCAGCTATTTCCTTATTGATTTTTTCCAGCCGGACTTGCTTGTTCCGCTGACCGGCAAGATGGATCACCTGTTCTATTTCAACAACAGCTTCCCCTTCTTTTCCAAAATCAAAATACTTCCCGTTCAATCGGTTGTAGACATTCTGTTCCAGCGAAATGACCGGATTTTCAAACAATTTGGCCTGGAGTACCTGCGCCTGTGCCATGTCGATATTGTACCGCTCGGCTATCAACGATAAATTGCGCTCTAAAAAACGCTGCTCTGCTTCTTTCAGTGTCAATGTGCCTGCAACCTGTTGCGCACACATCTTTCCTGCCAATAGAAGAAATAGTAAAAATAAAAATGCTCTGTTCATCGCAATCTTTTTGTTACCTTAATTTGTTTTCCGACAAAAGTACAACTCTGCAACGGTAGAGGCTGGATAAAAGCGATTATAAGGCTCTCATTTCAGATTAGAATTTGATTAGAAAATATCTAGGGAAAGGAAAAATTGTAAACACAACAGGAAGAATGGCTATCCCTCTTTCTCTACCATACCCCTATCTTTGCAAAGTAGAAATAAATAATGAATCATTAAAAACAGGAAATATGAAAATTATAGATTTAACCAAAGAAAGCTTTGTTGAGAAAGTTGCTGATTATCAATCTTATCCGGATAATTGGGAATATAAAGGGAATAAACCTTGTTTAGTCGATTTTCATGCTCCATGGTGTGGTTATTGCAAGGCATTATCACCCATATTGGACCAATTAGCAGAAGAATATAAAGGGAGACTGGACATTTATAAAGTAGACGTCGATCAGGAAGAGGAACTGGAAAGTGCATTCAAGATTCGGACAATTCCCAACCTTTTGCTTTGCCCGGTGAATGGCAAACCGATAATGAAACTCGGTACAATGAATAAGGTTCAATTGAAAGAGCTTATAGAAACGACTCTATTTTCATGATAAAATAGAATATAGAATACTCACATAACTACTTTTCTTACTGAAAAAGTCCGAATCCCAATTGCTTTTTTGCAATTTAAAGGTTCGGACTTTCTATTTTAAAATAGGACATCAGGTACAATTAATACTTGGAAGATTAATGCCTTCACTGCACCTAGAGCTTGTTTCAATTCCACAAGGTACAATTAATACAAAATAAAGCCATGGAACAATTAGAAGGTATGATATTTCAATTCCATGCGATGTCCTATAATCAAAATATCATTAAACAGATAGCACTTATCATTTATGCAGCAATCTATCAGTCCCCGGAACAACTTTTCCCATCGACCAGACACACCGTACATTCAATTCCTTATCAAGTATCACAATATCAGCATCTTTACCTTTAGACAATGCCCCTTTCCGATCGCTCACACCAATCAGACGGGCAGGAGTTTCGGAAGCCATACGCACAGCATCTTCCAAAGGAATACTTGCTTTCTTCACCATCGTACGAACCAACACATCCATAGTCGCCAGACTACCGGCTAATGCAGAATGATCCGCCATTTTACATACTCCGTCCTCAATAATATAACGCGGATCAATCGGCTCGTTCCCTTCATTGGCAGCATAAGCCAACGCATCAGTCACCAAACAAGTATTCTCTACTCCTTTCAGTTTATAAACCAGTTTCAGAATAGTAGCAGGCAAATGAATACCATCTGCGATAACTTCTACCGTCATTCCATCTGTCAGATATACACTTTCTACCGTACCTTCATATTTATATTCGCGACGTTTGTGAAAACCGGGCATCGCATTATAGAAATGAGCAGCATGCGAGAATCCTACCGCATACGCCGCCTTAATCTCATCATATTCAGCTTCCGTATGAGTAACGGCTGTCATAATTCCCTTTGAACAAGTGTATTTTGCAAAATCATGTGCCCCATGCAATTCGGGACTGATATCCCAGCGCTTGATGCAAGAAGTATGCTCCAACAGCGGCATATATTCATTCGCATCGGGAGTTTTCAGAAAACCGTCATACTGGCTTCCTGCCATCTTCGGATTCAGATAAGGTCCTTCGATATGCAGACCGAGAATCGGAGACTCCGGTTCCTTCATCAGCTTCTCGCAAACATCGACCGCCTGATATATCCTCTCAAACGAAGTAGATGACAAAGTAGGAAATATACCGGTAGCTCCATGCTTCAAATGAGCAGTTGCTGCGATACGGAAAGCCTCCTCCGTTGCTTCGGTAAAATCATGGCCGCCGCCACCATGCGCATGCATACTGACAAATCCCGGTACGATTGTCATTCCTCTCGCATCAATCACTGTTGCACCGATAACTGCCAGATCACTGTTGGTTACCTCTAATATTTTTCCATCACAAATCAATACAGAGCCGTCTTTCAGCCAGCCTTGCGGAGTAAGTATTCTACCGTTGATTATTTGAGTTAACATCGTTTTCTTTTTTAGTCGTTAAAACAGCTTGTTTGTACCTTCTACCAATTGTCCCATCGCCCAGACCGCTCTTACATTCAGATCTCTATCCAAAGCAATAATATCCGCGTCCTTACCACGTTCCAACGTACCTTTGCGATCGAGCACTCCCATAATACGGGCCGGAGTCTCGGAAGCCATCCTCACAGCATCCGCCAAAGGAATTTCAGCATTCTGCACCATCGTACGGATCAGACGGTCCATCGTCGCCACACTTCCTGCCAATGCAGAGCGGTCTGCCAGTTTGCACACACCGTCTTCGATAATGACACGCGGATCAAAAGCAGTCTTACTGTCACTTGCCGCACAAGCCAGCGCATCAGTGATCAGGCACGTACGCTCCACTCCTTTTATCTTATAGACCAGACGAAGAATGGTAGGAGGCACATGAATGCCATCGGCCACGACTTCCACTGTCATATCATCAATCAAATAAATACTTTCTACCGTACCTTCATACTTATATTCCTTCCGTTTGTGAAATCCGGGCATAGCATTGTAGAAATGGGTAGCATGCGTATATCCTGCCTCATACGCAGTCTGGATATCTTCAAATTCAGCCTGTGTATGTCCTACAGATGCCAATACGCCTTTTGCGGTGATATACTTTCCGAACTGCATAGCCCCCGGAAGTTCCGGTGCCGCATCCCAACGTTTGATGCAATGGGTTTCTTCCAGCAAAGGGATATACTCTTCCGGATCAGGATTTTTGATATTCTCCGGAATCTGTCCGCCTGCCATCTCCATATTGAAGTAATGTCCTTCCAGATGCAGGCCGAGTACGGGACTGTCCGGCTCTGCCATCATCTTTTCGGTTGTTTCTGCGGCTGCACGGATCATAGGAATAGTAGAAGAAGAAAGTGTGGGGAAAATACTGGTAGTTCCGTGTTGCATGTGAGCTTTAATCGCTGTCCGGAAGGCGTCTTCCGTCCCCTCCATAAAGTCTCTTCCACCACCGCCATGAACATGAATTTCTACTCCTCCCGGAACGATATACATACCCTTGGCATCAATTAGTTTTGCTCCGATAACCGCCAGGTCGCAGTTAGTCACTTCCAGAATTTTATGATCACGAATAAGTACGGACCCATCCTTCAACCAGCCCTGAGGGGTGAGGATGCGCGCATTAATGATTTGTGTTAACATATCACAAGTTCTTAAATTAATTATAGGTCTGTGTGAGTCGATGACACTCTTTTTGGGGGAAGTACATCGACTTTCGTAATTACAAAAAGAGGTCGCCAATCTTATCGACTGACAACCTCACTACTTTGAGCGGAAAACGAGACTCGAACTCGCGACCCTAACCTTGGCAAGGTTATGCTCTACCAACTGAGCTATTTCCGCAAACTAAATTTTCTCCATTCAGAAATCTGAATTTCTTGTGCCCAGAACAGGACTCGAACCTGCATGCCTCTCGACACACGCACCTGAAACGTGCGCGTCTACCAATTCCGCCACCTGGGCAAAATTTAGTTCCAACATTTCAAAGAAACATGAGCGGAAAACGAGACTCGAACTCGCGACCCTAACCTTGGCAAGGTTATGCTCTACCAACTGAGCTATTTCCGCAAATAACTTTAATGACTGTGAAGAGAAGGAGACTCGAACTCCCACGACATAACTGTCACTACCCCCTCAAAGTAGCGCGTCTACCAATTCCGCCACCTCTCCAGAATTTTAAAGTTAAAATCTTTGTGCCCAGAACAGGACTCGAACCTGCATGCCTCTCGACACACGCACCTGAAACGTGCGCGTCTACCAATTCCGCCACCTGGGCAAAGATTATATTTCCAACATTTCAAAGAAACATGAGCGGAAAACGAGACTCGAACTCGCGACCCTAACCTTGGCAAGGTTATGCTCTACCAACTGAGCTATTTCCGCATTTTTTCGTTTGCGGTTGCAAAGGTAGGGATTTTCCGTAATTCTGCAAACATTCTGCATCTTTTTTTCGCAAGAATCTGCACACTTTGTTTCCGCAAACAAACAATTGTTTTGATTATCAACTCATTCGGTCCCGATAGTCTTCATAAGAAAATTGCTTGTATATTTCCGCTTTCCCTTCTTTTGTCCACAAAGCGATGGCGGGATGATGGATTCCGTTAAACATATTTGTCTTGACCATAGTATAGTGAATCATATCTTCGAACACAATCCGTTCTCCGATCTGCAACTCATGATCGAAACTCCATACTCCCATATAATCACCACTCAAACAAGAATTACCTCCCAAACGATAAATAAATTCTCCTTCATTCCCCATCTCCGCACCACGAACGGCAGGCTGATAAGGCATTTCCAGACAATCGGGCATGTGGCAGGTGAAACTCACATTCAGAATAGCCGTCTTGATACCACGACTCTCAACGATATCTACCACTTCCGAAGTCAGGACTCCTGTCTGCCATGTAAAAGCAGAACCGGGTTCAAGGATGATCTGCAAATGAGGATATCGTGCTTTCAGGTCTTGCAATAATTTAATCAGATGTTCTGTATCATAATCTTTTCGGGTCATCAGATGCCCGCCTCCCAGATTCAGCCATTTAATTTGCGGGAACCAGCGGGAGAATTTCTCTTCCAGATGCTGCAAAGTACGTTCCAGCTCAAAAGAAGAAGATTCGCAGTGACAATGACAATGGAAACCTTCGATTCCTTTGGGCAAGGTATCCGGTAATAAGTCGGCGGTCATTCCGAAACGGGTACCAGGTGCACACGGATTATAAAGTTCTGTTTCTACTTCCGAATATTCGGGATTCACACGGATACCGCAGGAGATTCCGCTTCCTTCGGCCACTGTCATCGGATAGAAACGACGGAACTGTGCCATTGAATTAAAAGTGATGTGGCTGCTGCAACGCATGATTTCCGGAAAATCCTGTTCCGTATACGCAGGAGAATAAGTATGGGCTTTACTTCCAAATTCTTCCAATGCCAGACGCGCTTCATACACAGAACTTGCTGTGGAATGCTCCACGTATTCGCGGAATATCGGAAATGAACGCCACATGGCGAATGACTTGAAGGCGAGAATAATCTCTACTCCTGCCCTGTCGGCTACGCTTTTTATCAGACACAGGTTCTTTCGCAAGAGTTCTTCCTCCATAATATAGCAAGGAGAAGGAAATTGGGTGAAATCTATCATATATAAATTTATTATCTAAAATAACGCCTTACGGACGTGCCTGCAAAAATACAAATTCAAAAGCAAAGAGAGATTCTTTTATTTTTAATTAAGATATTGAGTTTCGAAAACTTTTTCTTATTTTTAGACCTTTATATTATAGATGTAGTTGTTTCATCCTAAATACCCGATTGATTATGAATAAAGATTTAAGAAAAGTGGTGATTCTCCTGGCGCATCCCAATATGAAGGAATCACAAGCAAACAAAGCACTGATTGATGCTGTGAGTGATATTGAAGGCGTAGCAGTATTCAATCTTTACGACCAGCAAGGCGCTTCTTTTGATGTTGACGAATGGAGCAAAATCATTTCCGATGCTTCCGCCCTCATTTATCAATTTCCCTTTCATTGGATGGCTGCGCCGTCATTGCTCAAAAAATGGCAGGACGAAGTATTCACCTTCCTTTCCAAGACTCCGGCAGTAGCCGGGAAACCATTGACAGTAGTAACCACCACAGGTTCCGAATATGAAGCATACCGTAGCGGAGGCAGAAACCGCTTCACAGTGGATGAGCTTTTACGTCCTTATCAGGTTAGTGCCATTCATTCGGGGATGTCGTGGCAAACGCCTGTTGTTGTTTACGGAATGGGAACCGCAGATGCGGGAAAGAACATCGCTGAGGGAGCCAACTTGTATAAGCAACGGGTAGAAATGCTGATCGGCAGCAGCAATGCAGGAAATAACTGGTGAATTATCTCCTATACCTTATTTCGATTAGCTATTAGCAAAAACAAATTAGCTATTAGCTAATCGAAATATGCTAATAGCTAATTTATTTCTTCAAGGCTTCTTCACCATCATCTTCTTTTTATTCAAAGTCAGTACCGGCAAGAAAATAAACACGCCGATCACGGACATTACCAATCCACCGATAGTACCTGCAGCCAAAGGAAACCAGAAACCTTCTTTCTCTGCTCCCACCATAAAGGGGATAAAGCCAAGGATGGTAGAAACAACCGTCAGAAAAATGGGGATCACTTTCGTATTCCATGCCTTCACGTAAGCACGAAGAGAAGAAAGGCAGGGAAAGCGTTTTCGAATCGCATTGTACTCATTTAAAATATAAATACTGGCATTCACTGTGATACCGCAGAGCAGAATGAACGAAGCGAAACCACCCTGGTCAAAGTTCAACTTGAACCAGTAGAACGTCAGAAACACACCGATATAAGAGATCGGAATGACAAAGATGATCGCTAACGGCTGTTTCAACGAATTGAACAGAATGCTTGTAATAAAGAAAATGATAGCAATCACAATCAGGAGCAAGCGATACTGTTTGTTGGCACCTCCACCCCATGACCAGTTATTACTTTCCGCTTCCGCCTTATATCCCATCGGGAGAAGTTCATTAAACTCTTCCAGGTCTTTTTTCAGCAACTTATTTCCCTGTTCCGACGCACCGATATACTCATATTGCAAGCATAAGCGGTATTGTTGATTCTCCTTCGCCACTTCCTGCGGCATCTGTCCCTTCTCTACCTTAGCCAGTTCCGCCAGTTTATACTCTTTATCGCCTACACAGAAAGGATAATACTGCATGGCCCATATATCCCGCTGATCCGACTGGCGGGAAGAGAGTTTGATTTTTTCCGTTCCATCTTCGGTAACAACGGAACCGATTTCCTGATTCCGCCCATATATGGGACGAATAGCAGCAAACAGTTCTCCGGCTCCGATCCCCGCTCCGATCATCCGTTGTTTATCCAGCTCAAAATAAAACTCCTGATAATCATCCTTCCACCACGAGAAATTAGAACCGACCGTAACTTCCCTGATACGGCGATGAGACAATAAGACCTCTTTCAGTTTTGTAGCCCAGCTATAAAGTTCATCATAATTATATCCGTACATTTTCACCCGGAATGATCCCGCGTTCTCGCGTACACTATTACTGAATCCCTGATCCTGTAATCCATAGATACTCCAATCTCCTCCCCCCAACTGGAGAGCTTTACTGATCATGTTAGCTTTCAGCGTATATGGGAACCCGCTTTTCTGATTTTCCTTTGTGAAACGAATGCTGATAGATGCCCTGCGGGCGCTTTCTACCGATGTCTGAAACTGCTTGATCTCCTTGAACTCGCTCAGATAAGTTTCCATTCGCTTGATCAGTGTATTCATCTGTTCAAGCGTACTGCCGTTCGGTAAATTGGCGTTGGCATAAAGCACCACCTCCTCATTCCGGGTAAAGTAGCTCCCTTCATACACCTTTTGCACAAACAGCCTCAGACTTCCTCCCAACGCTTTATCCACTATCGGTTTCACCTTTTCCTTATAGGTAGGAGTCCCCAGTGTCTTATTATAAATCTCTGCCCATTTGCCATCCCCATCCATCTTTTCCGGCAACAGAAAGACCGGTAATCCGAATGCCAGCAACAGCAACAGACAAACCGCTACTCTCCAGCGGCAAAGCCTCTGTATCAGCCACCTGTAGAAATGACTGAAATAGACCGGCCCCCTTCGCATCTTCGAACGCAGCCATCCTAAGAAACGGGTATTCCCCATTTTCCATTTTCTCTTCACTCCGGTCAGAGAAGACTTCCTGCGTCGTTTCAACCCGATTTTATCAATCAAAGAAGGTACAAAGAACAGAGCAACCAATAATGAAACTCCCAGATTAATCATCACCACTGCGGCAAAATCCTGCAGATTCAGACGAATCCTCTCGTCCAGAAAGAAGATGATGACCAACGCTCCCATTGTTGTCAGTGTAGCCGCCAATACAGACATGAACGCCTTCCGGTTTTTACATCGAAGATAATGATCACTCATCACAATCGTATTATCAATCACCAGGTTCAGTGAAACCGTGATACCCGCCAAAGAATATAACTGCATTTCCAGTCCGAAGACATAATAAAAGATAACGGCTATTGCCATATTCACGGTCAGACTGGTGACAATCAAAAACAGATATTTGGGGCTGAAAGTAATCAGCAGTACAAACAAGAGCAGGATAGCCACCGTCACTCCCGTACGCAAATAAATCTTGTTCAGCTCGTCATGTATAAACTCTGTAGTATCATAACTGGTATGAATCTCGTATCCCGCCGGAAGCGACAGTCTGATATCATCCATACACGCCTGTACTTTTTTGCTCAGTTCCAGCTGATTAGCCGCCTCTTCAGCGACAACAGACAGATAAATCGAATTCAGCCCATTGATCCGGTAATAGCTCTGAGGCTGCTCTTCCATACGGACGACCTTCACCAGTTCGTCCAAGCGGATGATTCTCCCATCCTTCACTTTCACCTGTATCTGCCCGGCGTCAAACTCCCGGTTATCATGTTCGGGCATCAGCACCAACCGAATCCATTCCTTGCCCGAAGCCGCCTGTTCCACATCATAAGTCCCCAGAAACTCTTTCTGATAATGCAGACCGACTGCCTGACTAATTTCATCCGTACTCACCCCCAACGCACGCAACTGCTCATAATCATACTCCAAACGCCATTCCATCGGTGTGGCTCCGCTGACGTTTATCTTATAGATTCCCGGAAGCTGCGCAAGACGTGTCTTTATATGTTCCTCCGCATACTTCTGAATCAGACTGGGAGTGGCAGGCGCATTAATCGTGAATGCGATAAAAGGTCCCTGACTTTTCTGCTCCGGACTTGCCATCTGAATGTACGGGTAACTAACTCCCGCCGGCAATTCCGGCCAAGTCTGACGAATGATGGTCGAAGCCTCAAAACGTGCGACAGCCGCATCTGCATGCTTGTCCAGACTCACATTTATACTTCCCCAGCCATTGCCGGAAGTCGAAGATATGCTTTGTATTCCCTTGACACGGGCAAGCATCGCCTCCAGTTTGCTGGTAGCCGTCATCTCCACGACACGCGCCGAAGTCCCTCCCATGCCGAACCATACAGAAAATCCGGGTAAGGTCCGTGACGGATTCAGCTTCACCGGCAGCAACGGAACAAGTGCCAGCCCGACCAACGCCACGCTGATAAAAGCGACAATGAGCGTAAAAGCGGAAGCTTTTGATGACTTCTTTATTGGAGAATTTATTTTTTCCACTATCAATTATTATATAATTTAACTCTCATAAGCTGTACACCCCGCATGGCTTGGGGGTGACTAAAAAGTCGGTCTCAATTTCTGTTAGTACTGATTTATCAATCAAAATCTAACTTCGATTCCTCACTGTTATCTGATCAGTCTTCCTCCATTAAAGTCGAAACGATCCGAAAGAGAAAGCTTCGTAGCAAAATCGAATAAAGTCAGACGACGTATTTTATAATAATTCAGCCAGTAGTTCTGCAAGGCAGAAATGTAGTTGCGCTGCGCCTCCTGCTGCCTGTTGAGCGAAAGCGTCAGACTATTAATATCCGCTTTACCGATAATAAAACGTTGCCTTGTCTCATTATAAGCCAGTATCGCCAGGTCCAGCGCTTCTTCCGCACTGGCAATCAACTGCTGCTGGATATTAAAATCACTCACCGTCATGATGACTTCCTCCTCAATACTGATCTCATCCTGACGTGCCGAAATCTTCACTACATTCAGATTATTCCGTGCCATGTTGTATTTGCCCTTACGAACGCCCCAGTCCAGCAGCGGAATCGATACGCTGACCGCTACCAAGTCCTGCTGCATCGGTTTATGATACACATCTCCGAAGTTTTCCGCCACCTGGTTGAAACCGATACTGGCATTCACGCTGGCATTGAAACGGGATTCCTTCTTTGTTCTGTCCACATTCCGCTCCGCTTCCAGTACATTCTGCTTCAGTTCCAGCAACTGCGGATTATTGCTCCTTCCCCATCTCAAAGCCTCATCCACCGGAATCTCCATCATACTTGGGCGTGAAGGAAGCTCCAGTTCGATCTGAGTATTCTTATCCAGATTCAGAAAAGATGCCAGTGAGAACATTGCCCGTTTCAAGGCGCTTGCCCTATTCTGCAATGTATTCTGTGCATTCACTTTATCCAGCTTTAAAGTCAGCAGGTCCGCCTGTGAAATAGCGGCGATCCGGTGCCGTTGCTGTCCGATGCGGTACAAAGTATCCGTAGATGCGAGGTTCTCCTTTGCCAGTTTGTATTCCGCCTGCGCCATTGCCAGCGAAAAGAAATAATTCGTCGCCGTCTCCGAAACCTTTTCCACATTATAAAGAAATTCCTTTTTCACACGCTCGTATTTCAGCGGTTCGATCTTCCGGTCCCATTTGAAAGGGTTATACCCGACCAGGCTCTGCGAATAACCAAGCCGTATCGGGACGCTGGTAAACTGCGTCGCACTATTATCCCCGAAATTACGCATATAGGCAAGGTTCGACTCCAGATAGAACGTACCGCCGGTCAGGTCCAGATTCTGACGGACACTTAATCCTCCATAGGCATAGTATGACTGTTGCGTACGGTAGACGTCCAGGTCCTGTCCCGAATCATAACGTTTCGTGATATCCCGGTTATATTGTGCCGGAGTAAGGTCCATTGTCAGACTCGGCAAACGGTTTGCCCGGTACGTCCGGTATTCCCAATAACCGGACAGGTACATATTTTGTGTGCGGAATGACTCCAGCGAGCTGTCGTTAGCTAAAGCGATGGTCTGGTTCAAGTCCAGCACCAGACGTTTCTGGGCATATACTGAAGAGAAACAGATCCCCGATGCTGCCATCAATACAAAAAGAACGGATGATTTCTTCATAATTCAACATGTTTTTCATTTGGTTTGTGATTCCCGCTTTTTCCCCGATAGATAAACCAGTAAAGCAGCGGTATGATAAAGAGGCTGACCGCCGTACCGATGGACATCGTGCCTATCATGGCGATAGACAACGGCTTTTGCAGTTCCGATCCCATATCCGAGGAGAACAGCAACGGCACCATGGCAAAAATGGTCGTCAGCGAAGTCATGATAATCGGACGCAGACGCCTGCGGCCTGCTTCATGAATAGCTTCCAGCAAAGGAACGCCTGCCTTGCGCAGTTCATTGATCGCATCCAGTTTCAGGATAGAGTCATTGATTACAATACCACAGGTCACAATCAGACCGATGGCAGACATCAGATTCAGCGTATGCCCGCATATCCAGAGCAAGAGTAAGGCAAATGCCACATCAATCGGGATTTCCGCCAGTACCAGCAACGGCTGCAGAAAACTCTCGAACTGTGCGGCAAGAACGAAATACATCAGCAGCAGTGAGATCAACAGAATCACGACCAGTTCATCCAGCATCTCCTTGTTGGAGAAGATACTGCCGGAGAAGCCCGTATCCCAGTCCCCTGTTTCCTCCGCCACCTGTTTCACTTCACGCATCAGCCGGTTCGCATCCTGCACGCCGTAAAAGTCGAACGGGACATACTCGCCATTACGTCCGGAAGTAATACTTTTCAAGTCTTCGGCGGGAGCTACGTTAATCAATTCCCGAAGCGGGATAAAATCGACATTCCCACGGTTGTCCGGTTGCGTCTGCACCAGTGTTTCCTGCAACACCTCGTTCACAGTCTTTTCATCCCCGGCAATGTTGATCGGCAAATATTGCTGATAAGAGTGCAGCATCGTCACACTGTTTTCCCGGAAAGCCGTTTTCAGTACCCGATACAGTTCGTTGTAGGAAACACGGTAGAGCAAGAGTTTCTCTTTACTGATACTCAGATTCAACTGGTTTTCGAAGGCGATACCTGTCGGATTGATTCCGGTTTTTCGTCCCAGTTCCTGTTCCACGCTGCGGATTGCTTCCGCTTTGGGGGCTTCCGCTTTATTACGGGTGTAAAATTCCGCCACCACATCCGGTTCACCCGTCACAAAGAGTTTCTCAAAGACCGTTTCCGGCGGAGAGAAAGAGATGACAGAGAGTGGATAACGTTCCTTCAGTTTCCGGTATACCGTCTGTTCCAAAGGAGCAATAGCGTCGGAAGTCTCCGTACGGAAATAAAGTTCCGCTTCGGAAGAAGACAGTTCCCGTTCCCGATTGAGGATGAAGTCCTGTCTACCGATAGAGGCTGTTTGCTCCAGTACTTCATCTTTCAGTTCCTTGAAAAGTTCATCCACCCGTTGTTTGTTTTCATCCACATGGATATTCTCATTCCATTCTATCCGGGCGATCAGTTCATTTTCCTCGATATCGGGCATCCGTTCTTTGTCTATAAAGAAAAAGAAGAATATGCAAAGCGGAATGGAAATCACACAGAACAGTACACTGAACGTTTTATGGCGGAATACCCAGTCGACACCCGCATCATAGAATCGGTCTAGCGTGTGGTCCTTGATCGGGTTATTAATTTTGAAAGAAAGCCACTTCCATTTCCGGGTGCGGACACCTGTCCGGTAAACCAGCAGATAAAGCACAGGAAGCAGCATGATACCGGTGAGATAAGACACCATTAGTCCTACAGTGACAGAAAAAGCCTGATCAAAGAAAATAGCGCCTGCAATACCGCTCATAAAAATCAGTGGGGCAAAGACAGCAATAGTCGTCAGAGAAGAACTCAGCATGGGGGTGACCACTTCACTGGTTCCCGTCACACAGGCACGGCGCAAGGAGTATCCCCGTTCACGGTATTGCGATATATTCTCGGTCACAATAATCGAACTGTCAATCATCATTCCCAATGCCAGGATTAATCCGGCAAGTGAAATGATATTGAGAGACATATTGCAAAGGTAGAAAAAGACAAAGCTGATCACGATGGACACCACCATACTGAGTCCGATGACCAGCGGAGACTTTACATCTCCCAGAAACAGAACCGCTACCAGACAAATAAAGAGAAAACCAAGGGAGAGATTCTGTTGCAGATTAGAGATGGTGTAATCCAGCAGTTCCGTCTGATTACGGCTGATGCTGAAATCGATCTCCGGGTATACTAACTGAAAATAGGTCATCGTGCCTACCAGCGCCTGCTTCATCTTATCCATGTTCTCATCCGCCTGTTTGATGACGGCAAGGCTCACCGCCCGTTTGCCATTGGATAGGGATACTCCTTTTTCCTTTACAGGTACGACGCTTACTTTGCAGAAGTCTTTTAACTGTACGATGCGGTCATCCTTACGCAGATAAATATTTTCCACATCCTCCGCCGTACGCAGCAATGTCGAGAATTTAATATTGTATTCATAATACCCGTCTCGCACTGTCATGCTGCCCGGTTCCACATTATTAGAAGATAAAGCCGATTCGATATCTCCAATGGAGAGTCCCATCATGGCGAGCTTGTCCTTGTCGGGCACTATTTGTACTTGCCGTTCCAAAATTCCGGTCACATCCACCATGGCAACTTCTTCAAGCTGCTCTATCCTGCGCTTAATGACAGACTCGGCAAACTCACACAATTCAAGGAAGGAGTGCTGTTCCGTAGCTCCGTAAGCACTGTCATTCTTCAGTGTCAGATTCAGATAGAATACAGGAATATCCGTTGCACTCGCTTTGATTACCTTCGGGCGTTCCGCTTCTTTCGGAAGATAGTTCATGGCGGCATCTATCTTCTCATTTACCTCGATAAAGGCAAGGTCCGTATTCGTTCCATATTCAAATGACAAGCGGATAATGCCCGCCCCGTCTCTCGATTCACTATGGATATCCTTCAGGGTAGAGACCTGAATCAACTGCCCCCGCAAAGGTTTGACAATCGTGTTTTCCAATTCCCGGGCAGAGGTATTGGCAGACGCCACCTGTACCGTAATCTCAGGAATAGCGATATTGGGAAGCAGCGATATAGGTAGCGTAGAGTACGTCACCAGTCCGATGATGAAACAGGCGGTAAAGGCCATCAATACGGCAATAGGGCGCTGAATTAAGAATTTTATCATAGATTCATTATTTAATTCTTAATTCTTCATTTAACATAGACTTCCGCCTCATGCGCCAGATTCAGATTTCCGGTGACAATCACCGTATCTCCTTCCAGTAGACCATCCTCAATGCCTTTCTGCGACTTGTCGGAGACGACACATTCTGTCGCATTCTCCAGTCCCGTATTCACATAATTCCACATTGCCTTGCCGTCTTTCAGGGTAAATACCACTTGTTTGCCGGAACGCAATACAACGGCACTCTTCGGAATAACCAGCCGCTCTCCCAGCGAACGGCGGACACTTACCCTTACATTCATTCCGCTGAACAGTTTTCCTCCCGCATTTACCAATGCTTTCACTTTCACCATGCCGTTGGCATCCACCAATGGATTTATCTCTGATACACTGCCTTCAAACGCATCTCCTCCGGCATAAGGAGTAATTACCACTTTATCTCCCATCCTGATAAAAGCAAGTTCATTTTCCAGTACCGTGAAATCAGCTTCCATTCCTTTGGAATCGATAATAGTACAGAATGCTTCAGCAGTATTTGCCGGATTATAAGGCTTCGAAAATAAATTGGCTACCACACCGTCAAAAGGAGCAATCAACGTAGCATGCTCCATCTCTCTTTTCGCCAGTTCATACTGGGATTTCGACTGTTCATACCCGCTTTTTACTTTGGCGATTTTCATTGTTTCGGCAGGGACTTTACTAAAGTCGTCAGGAGAATATCCCTGCCCGATCAGTACGTCTTTCAATTCCAGTTCGGCTTTCAGTAAAGCATCTTCCGACTGGGATAATTTCTGTTCCAAGCGGAATTTATCCAAATCAGCCAGTTTCTGCCCTTTCTGTACACGGTCACCATTCTTCACATAGATATGAGCGATGACTTCACCGGTTTCAAAACGCAGATCGGCTTTGCCACGGGCACTGATTTTGCCGTTACTCACCAGTTCGTGATGAAAATCACGCTTCTTCAATATCTGAACAGCTACTTCATTCTTCGTATCCGGAAGGACTGTGGAGACGCCTTTCTCCGATTCATCTGCAGTATTCTTCTTGTCGGAACAAGAGAGCGTCATCATACATGCAAGGCACAATAAAATCCATGTAGAATTATTTTTCATCGTATTTATTGGTTTGTTTATTCTAAATTATCTCACATATAATATCTCATATATTGTATGTAAGTTTGCATCATGTTTGCCAAATTTAGACAAAAATATCTATTAATCAAGTTTGTACAGTTATTTTTTTTCTTCACCCATTTATTTTAGCAGTTTCACTTCTTCTCTCATCTCCCTTATTGCAGTCGATTGTACCTTTGGTTCCTTCGTCAATACAATCTGAACCGCCTGTTTTAATTTCTCCGGGTGTTGATATTCCGGTTCCGCATAAAGCTTTGCCAACAAGTAATATGGATAAATTCGTCCCGGAAGCCGATGAGTAGATCGTATGAAATACTCTTCAGCCTTTTCATATTTTCCTATAGCCTGATAATTCTTTCCTATTATATTCAGAATCATAGGATCACAACTATGTGCCATTGCCTCTTTCAAAATTGCTGTAGAACTATTATATTCTTTCAACTTATGTAAAGAATGTCCATATTCAAACAAAAATGCTCCCCTATCATTCAATTCCGGATAAATTTTCTCATACCCTTCTTTAGCTAAACGAAATGCGCCTATATTATAGTGCATTTTATACCTAAACCATTCTTCACAAGCATTATACTGATTATATTTCCAATAGTAACTTCCCAATAAAGCAATCATTATAATAAAGAACAATATTTGTAACCGTGAAGAACCCACTACACAAGCAGCCAATAAAAAATAGAATGCTATAGCAAATCCGGGTATTTGCATTGGATAAGATGAAAATGCAAATACTAAAACAGAAATCAAACCAGCGCATGCACTTAGTCTTTTCTCTGTTATTCCTATCCAAAGGCAAAAAACAATAATCAATAACACAACCAATAAAAATAAGGCTCCATATTCTACAGCTATTTGCAGATATTCATTAAAAGCGTATTCAGGACTTCCAGCTACTAATTCTTCTGTAGATGTAAACTCTTTTTGGGAGAAATATTTTTCCTGAGCCATTCCATAAGCCGATGCAAAGTTTCCAGTACCATGTCCAAGGAGAGGCTTTTCCGCAATAGCCATAACACTCACTTTCCAAATTAACAGACGTCCATTAGCCGAATCTACTTTTAATTGAAAAAGAGCATAACCAACTATTATCAATACCATCCCCCCGGCAATAATAGCCGGAAATACTCTTTTCTTATATTTTTTACCTATCTTCCTTAAACTAGTTCCCCATGAACGATATGTAGCATATACCCATATCCCAGAAATTGCAACAGCCATCCATGCCGAACGACTCATACCTGCGGGTAAAACACAAAGAATTAATAGCAAGACTCCCAAAGCCATACAATATTTACCTTGCTCTACCCAAGTACGTTTCTTCACCTTTCTTAAATTCAACCATTCATTCAAACAAATAGGAAATACCATTGCTAAGTATCCGGAATAAGGCCCCGGATTGTAGAAAGAACCTGTAAGCGCATATAATGAATGATTAGAAACAGCTAAACCGTATATCTGCCTTAATCCCCAAACAGCTTCAACCCCACCTAATATAATAAGAGACCAAACGACTGATAAATAAAAAGTATTTCCCTTTTTATCTAAACATAAAGAAATAAGACTACATATTACAAATACAATAGTCACACGCCCCAAATATAGCTTCTGATATGCCATATCTCCAACCGCAATAGTATAAGATGAAACAGTCACAACACTTAAAAGCGCAATGACTCCAAACAGCATTAATAAATGAACGATATATTTATTCTGTAATAACATCTTCTATCATCTCCCATCTTTATTTGATCTTCATTAAAATCCGTTCCCAACGTATCTGATCGGTATATTTTTCTTTTGAGTTCCAAATACGGGTAGCTTTACCTACAATATATTCTTCCGACAACATTCCCCAATAACGGGAATCTTGTGAATTCGCCAAATTATCACCAGATACAAAATAATAGTTCTTTTCAAAACGGTATTGATGAATAAGGCTATCACCAATAAGCACCTATCCTTCTTTTAGTTCTATTTTTTCTTTTGTTCCCATGCTATCAGTTGTCTATATAAAAAATATAAGATTAATTGAATCTAATCCCTCTATTATCTCCTTCTAGCTAATAATTGTAATCCACAACTATGTACCACATTACATCGGCATAATTCAATATAGAGTAGGTAAATCATTCTCTTGTATAATTTGTCCTCAAAGCCATATATCGAAACGGCAGGTTCGAAGCTCGTTATCAGGTTTTTATGATACCTAAAGTCCCTTCCACTAGAACAGGGGACGGGTCTGTAACTTGTATCCCTATGCCATTTCTCAATTTTTTATTAAAGCAGAACGACTGTACAAATCAACTCTCTTCCTATACAATATTTTGACGTTTACTCAAGAATGGCACATTTCTTTAAAATCAAAGGGACGTTGTTTTGAAGAAACGTGCCATTCTTGAGTCTATGTCAGTACAATTCAATATTAATAAATCATAAAGTCACCTCCATCATTTCGAAAAGAATGTAAACTAATCATCAATAGAAAGACATTTCTTAATAAAGTCATCTAATTGTTTTTTATCTTGTGATATTTCGAATATACACGCATCTCTTATTCGAGAATTATTATCAACAATTATCATAACAGGAGTCGGTATATACCTCAATTCTTTTCTTATTAAATCATTCTTGTCTTTATAAATAAACCCTCTATATGAATTCCTTTTTTGAGTAGACGTAACTTCATGAAACATACTTACAATTACTTTTACATATTCTCTTTTTTTACTATTATCAATGAGGTTTACTATTTCAAAGCCTTTATCTATGCATGTCTCACAGTCATAATAATTAAAAATATATACAATTACACACTTTTCAGTCTCCCCCACTACAGAATCCAAAGAAAGAATTTGCATTCCTTTCAGCCTATCAACATCCTGATTCAACAAAGATGAAATATTTTGCTCTACCATTTTATTTTTTTTATTGCTATTACAATTAGGAAACAAACAAAGAAAAAAACTAAAAAGGCATATTAATCTTATATATTTCCATAGCACACTGCTCATAATTCATTGCATAAATATAATTTTCATTAGCACAAATCGTATTATATATTTTACCAGGCAAACGGCAAACATAAGATGGGGTTAAAGCCGAGTCTAGAACAAGAATAGTATTTACTTCATATCCTTTTTCCCAAGTAGCACACAACAAATATAATTTATCTTTATTCCAATAAGCATCGCATAAATATGTAAAAAAGCTTCTAGAAGATATATTTTTCTGCTTTATATAAGATAGATTATTTTTAATAATATTAATATCTGAGAGATCACATGAAGCAAGTAGTCTATTTTCATGCAAATCATATTTTTCTATTACAGGATAACTTGGACATATAGCATACAAACAATCTTCACCTTTTACTAGATGGCGTTGATTACGTAATATATTCATATCTGTATGTTCAGTTATAGAAAATACCTCTCCACAAAATTGTATGTCACCACTATTTATACGGTCCCAATTTCTTTCAGTCTTAACATAACATGAACTATCAGTCATTGTTGTTGCATAAATAGTGTCATTTTCTATAAAGAAACGAAATTCATTACATGTTGGAACCGATACTGATTCTATGAATCCCTTCCCATCATAAAATTTCAAAGCCATTGAACCAGCATCTAAGATACCAATAGTATCCTTCTGTACATAAAATCCTGTTGGCGATACCACTTCTTTAGGGCCTTCTCCAAATTTGCCAACAGTATAGAAAGTATCTTTATCAATATCCAGAATAGCGACATCAGCCCTTGACGGATCAAACATATAAAGTTTACCATCCTCAAAATATAAGCATGAAATACTCTTAAAAAAAGTTGAATCAGGATAAGTTCTAAAAGAGGAAAATAGAGAACATTCAAGTTCCATTAAGTTTCTTTCCTCTTTGCAACTCATGATATTAAACACAAATAAAAGAGTACAAATACACAATATAATCAGCCTCATTTTTCTATTTATTTAGCAATATGTTTTCAATCCGTCACATTCAACCCATCGCTTCTCTTTTATTATGACAGTGCCACTCTTATCAATCCCTCGATGACATTTTTCAGTTCCCGTACACTTAACTTCACCGTCTCTTTGGCCCGACGAATTTATACAGTCATAACTAATAGAGCATGTAGCTGTTCCGGTCTCAGGAGTTCCCAAAGCTTCAATATTAACTATATCCATTAAACTAAAAAGAGAATTAGTCGAGCTTTTGCTACAATAAGCCCATGAATACACACTAAAAACAGCAACACAAATAGCTAGCAATACATTTACTTTTTTCATAACACTAATTTTTAAATAATAACTATAATATAAATACATATTTTTCAATAAAAAAAACAGGATTCAATAAACTTTTCATCCAATCAATACGATTGAAAAAACAACAAAATAGGAAAATTCTTATAAGCCTCTCTGACATTTCATCAGAGTGACACAATATTAGCATATTCTATTTTCCATAATTTATTATATTTCCATCCATTATTTATTTCTAAATCTTAGCCAATTCTCTTCATTATCCTTTTCCAACGCACATTCTCTGTATACCTTTCTTTTGAATACCAAACCCAGGTAGCTTTACCTACAATATATTCTTCTGGCAACATGCCCCAATATCTGGAATCCTGCGAATTAGCCATATTATCCCCCGATACAAAATAATAGTTCTTTTTAAAGCAATACTGATGAATAAGACTATCACCAATAAACACCTGTCCTTGTTTTAGTTCTATTTTATTCTTTTGCTCCCATGCGATCAGTTGTCTGTATAAAAGATAAGTAGTATGGTTCATTATTACAATCTGATCCTTTTGTGGGATAGGCAATGGCCCGAACTCTCGAATATTCCATCCTAGGCTTTGATCATAAGGAAATGTTCCTACTACGATTCCTTGTTTTTCCGGTTGCTGTAGTCCGGCAAGATATTGCTGAGCTTCATAATTTCCCAACTGTTCGCGACATCCACGCACTTTATAAAATCCTCCTCTGATTTCCAATGTATCCCCAGGCAAAGCTATACAACGTTTCACATAATACTGCATTACGTTCATCCGGATGCTATCCCACCGATTCATCTGATAAGGAAAATTAAAAACCAGTACATCATTTCTTTTAAAATGCCCCAATCCCGGCATCCGGTAAATAGTAACATCTTTGTTATCCAAAGCAGCAAACACGTTAAACAATCTGGCTCCTTTTATCATTTTATTAACCAATATTCTATCTCCATCTTTTAGTGCAGGTCCCATAGAATCTGATGGAATTTTAAACGATGTGAAACAGAATAACTGTACCAAGAACAAAATTACTATCATGCAGAATATCATGAATATTAAATTCTCTATTATTGCTAGAAATTTCTTCACTTTATTCATATGCATCCTTAAGTTGAATCAATTTATGATAAGCCATCAATCCCAGCACACATTTCACACGTTTGTCATTTGCATCTAATAACTCAATAGAAGGAAGAACTTCACCTTTCATCTTTTCTTCCAGATAATTTGCCCACAAACACAAATGACTCCAATGCAATTCAGCATAACTGAAATCTTGTTCTGCCTCCACAATAGCAACCATCATCATCAACATATTTGCAGAAGCCTCTTCAGCACAATTATCCACTTTTATTTGTTTGCTTGCAACCGGATATAATCCAATATCGTAAGGTGGATATTTTCTTTTCCAATGTTCATCTTCACAATATTCAAATATTGGATTTAATAAACTTTTCATCCAATCAACACGATTAAAAAACAACAAAACAGGAAAGTTCTTATAAGCTTCTCCAACATTACCCAAAGTGTCTCCGAAACAGAATGACTTATTATCCGAAGATAACACAAACCTATGAGAAGAAATAAAATTACGATATGAAGAAAGCATCTGTTCTGCATATGTCTTATCACCCACTTGAAATGCTTTATTATTCCACAGATTATCCAATTTATTACATTCTTCCTTAAGTTTCTGATACCTGTTTCCGACAGCTATCATTAAATCTTTAACCTCTCCCGTTCTATTATTATTCCAAAGAGGTTGTAGACACTCACCAACATAATGTATCCTCTGCCCTTCTCCGTTTCCTATTAACAATACGCCTTTATTTCCATTTTCTGCACACAGCTTTTGAGATAAAACAACATGACTATCATCACATGAAAACGATGTTCCATCTGCCGTCATACCTAAATATAAACTATCAGACTTGACAAACCGCCACTCTTGTTCAACCCAACTATCAATCTTCCTCCTACCAAACATCCATTCCATATCCACATCGAACAAAATTTCCACCGTATGCTCCTTTTTATCTTCTGAACGAACTTGATAGGAAAGGAAACCGACAGGCCATCCTGTCATATTCCACTTCTCTGACAAAGAAGGTGAAACAAAATCAATCTGAAGTTCTACATCCCCACATTGAAATACATAATGAGTTTGAGTAGCTTGTACATCTATTTGCTTCAATAGGGCCGTATCTGCTTCACTATAAGTTTTATTTTCAATATACAGACCAAAATCTAACAACGCAGGGCCTCCTGTGTTACGTCCATAAGCAGCCAAAACATTTGTTCCATTACCAATATGAGCAATAGCTTCATCTGTTAAACGTCCACATTTTGTTTGATATGTTATTCCTTTTTCAAATAAAAAATCTCCATTCCAAAAAAGTTTTATCTGATCATCGCAAATATAACAGACGTAAATTTTATGCCTTTCCAAAGCATCTTTATTATCAATCTCAATATGCCTGCGGACATATATATTTTCCGCCCCCCAAGCGGTACGAATCTTAGAATTTCCTTTTACAGGTCCAAAAGCAGCATTTCCTTCTTCCCAAAAAGAATCATCATATTCCTTTTGCTCCCACCCTTTTCCAGGAAACAAATAAGAATATTTCCCCGACCAACTGACACTGTCATTTGCAAGAGAAGCTATAGGGGATATACGTAAAGAATCTCCTCCCATAAAACGATAGGTCCTACCATCCACCTGCAAAATCCCTGTCACTGGAAATATCTTTCCAGACTTCAATCGTAGGTAATGTTTATTCAATGTATCTCCTGCCATTTTTATAGAGAATTCCGGCGTAATGGCCAGTAACGTATGCTCATCAGGAATAATGGCAATAGAAGATACAACCTCCTTCTTCGAATGGAAACAAGCAGATAGCAAGACAATTATTCCTAATAAGATGATTGTCTTCCACAACACAACTAGTTTAATTTTAAGTCTTATTTCCATAGTTGCTCTCCTTTTTCATAAACAAAGACTCTCTCATCTACGCCGCGTGTATGGTTACGTAAGAACAAAAGTGTATTCTGGGGAATCCCTCTGTATACTAATGAATCAACTGTAGCTTTAACTCTTCCGGCGGATTTCCAATATCGGTCACAATAATACAACTCGTAGATATCACCAGGACGAATATAATTATCCCTGTTGCGCGGAGTATAGACAATACGGTCTATCTGCACCTTTCTACCCAAATCAAGTCCTGCCCATCCCCCGGAAAATTTAAAATAATCAAAAGAAGTCCACGTTTTTCCATCAAACACATTTGTATATTCATGCGTCCCGTCATGTTGATAGCATCCGGGAGTTCCTATTATTTTCCCAGACAAGGCAACAGTATCATTTTTTTTATAAAATGTGACTTCAGCCACATTACATAGTCCACCAGGAGGACCTACATATCTAATATATTGGTATTCTTTATCAGACGAAATTCTTACTGTTGTATTCAGACGATCAGGTTTACTTTGTATGATAAATAAGGTATCCCTTACTGCAAAATTCGGTTGGTTACTGCCTTCAAAAACACCTCCTATCATTCGGTCACGGAACATATTTTCTCCCTCTATATTACATTTTGCATACAATACCACGTCTTGTGTATCTCCTTCAACAGAAAAATAATGCTGCTCATTCTTCTGTTTATCCACATAAAAAGGATCAGTCAAAAAATTCAAAGTACCATTCTCATAAGTAGCCACCCTCATAAGCGTACCTTTTCGTACATTTCGAAAAGCCAGATGCTGTGCATCATATTCAGTCCAATCAATCGGTATCCAATTATTTCTATTAGTAACACATAAATAAGCTATTCTCCCATTACTTTTATTCTTATAAAGTTTCTCCAATGAAATAACCAGTTCCTTTTCAAAAGAGTAAGCATATTCATAAGTAACATCCCTAAATTTCGGTAAACTCCAAAATGGATATACCTTTTCATTATATTGCGCCATTCGCTCATATAATTCATTGTTTATATCAAAAGTATATCTATACACTTTGGGACTATCATCCCAACGATACCACCAATTTTTGCGAACTATTTCCAAATTCTCCGGGAAATTAGCCATATATGTTTCGCCATATTTATTCCATGTTACCAACCAAAAATGCCCGGCATTAACATAGCTACGTACAGGAACAAAATCAATAGCACAAGGAATTCCCAAAGCCCGAAATAGATATACCGCAAAGTCAGTCACTTCACGACACGTTCCTGATAAGTATTGTACATACTCAGGTCCGATATGCCCAAAAGAATAAGGAGTGGTTGAAGTATAATAATGCCACTTATCAGGCAATTTATTTATTAAGTAATTAGCAGCTACTACCGGATCTTCTATATCTAATGAATCAGACATCCGCAATGAATCCAATAATGGATTATATTTCTCATAATACATCTCACGCCAATAGCCTAAAGACTCATCACCAATACGATAAGGCAACAAATATTCACAAAACATATCGAATGATATGTTCTTTCCCCAAGGTTGTTCACGCCAAACTTTAAAAGCCCATTCTATATTACTACATAAATAAGCTGAATCAATTTCCTGCAAATCATATTTTATGTCTAACTGTCCAATTGAACCAAACGTTTTTATTATGGAGTCCACCACTTCTTCAGGTGTTTTTCCATGACTGCCCTTCAACCATACATAATACTCTTTGTATTTTTCCAATTGTTCTCCATATACGTAAGAGTGATATGGCATATTTTCTATCAAAAAACATGCAGCTTTATATTTTAGGCTATCTGCTAAATTTTTCTGATAAAAACAAAGTACTTTATCAAGCTCTGCACGGTTATCTTTTGCCATGCGTAAAGCAAATTCCAAAGAAGAAATGGGCTCTTCTTTGGAAAACACCTTGCCTGCAATAAAGCATCCAAATTCTGTAATCAATACTAATATCACAACATATTGAATATATTTCCAAAATTTTGCCATATCTATCTCTTCAAAACTACCTATTTAGCATTTCCACTTATCCTCAACTGAAGTGGTGTGTCTTTTACATTACAAGATATTATTATAGTTTTATCAAAATATTCAGGACGATCAGCCTTATATTTGATTTTCATACTTAAAGTCTTATTAGGTTGAATCGGTTCCTTGGAATATTCTACCAAAATACAACCACAAGAAGTTGCCACATCATTCACCACTAATGCATTTTCCCCCACATTAGAAATCTGTATTTCGACTTCTTGTGTATCATTCCAAGAAAAAGTACCTAAATCTATTTTTTCTTTTGAAATGGATGCAATAGTTAGAGACTGCTTACCAACAGATGATAATAGAGTCTTCCCCGAAATAATATTTAAATACATTTTCTTCACATTATAGTTAAGAATTGGATTTCCAATAGCTACAATTTTATCATTTTTATCAAGAAGGAATGTACAAAAGTGTTCTTCATGTAAGAAATTATTCATTCGATTTAAAGAATCCATTTCATCTATATATACAAAACGATCAAAATGGTTATCTCTCAAATGTTTAATGAATCTCCTTTTCCCCTTTGGATAAAACACCATTAAACAACTTACCCTATTAGGGTAAACAGAATCTATTTCTTCTAACATATCTTTCCATCTTGGTAATTGCAATTTGCAACTCATACAACCAATTGTATCCACATAATTTAATATAGTAAAGGGATATCTATCTCTCACATATTTCATTACTACTGTATCTTTAGCATAAGAAGTTAGACACATATTATCAGGAAATCTAATAATCTTTCCATTCCATTCATCAACTAAACGTGCTATTTTATCCTGCCTTGATTCCTTACAAGAAATGAGCAGTATAGTTATGATTATCAAGCTAGTTATACGCATTATCACTTCAAATAATATTTTACTATTACAAGATTATCATCTTCAGTCAATTGTTCCATCTTTTGTATTTCCTCAAGTGACATTAATTTGCGATCCACATATTGGGATATCATATCAGGATAACAAATAGAAAGCAACACATTATCAACTATCCCAAAACAAGGATACATAATGAAAGGCTTTCCATCTTTTATTAAAGAACCTTCTTTTATCTTTCTGTTATAAATAAAATGACTTCCATATCCTCTATCCGTCTTTGCTAAATAAACATACACATAATCATCATTAAAAAATTTAAGTATCGGCAAAAGATTCTGCGAATATTTCAAAAATAAATATCTCTCTGTAGCCTCTTTCGTGATTTCGCTTTTTTCCTCATCAGAACTATTCCTTTTTCCTACTGCTCTTCCCGGCAAACCATCAGCTTTAACTTCAGCATCCCCCATATCAAGATACATAATTGGAGTAAGTTTCTTTTCTTTCGCATCTATTTGATAAAAATAATAATTAACCCCAAATGGCACAAAATAAAAATGCTCACCTATACGATGAAAACATTCATGACTCATTGTGTTTCCAGAAATAGTACCTTCATAGTTAGCATTGACTGACTGCTGTGTCTTCAAATTAATAAACGAAACTTCTTGATCAGTCCATACAAAAGGATGATTGAAAATATAATTAACCGAATCCAAAGCCATCAGATAATCTACAGGAAACTCCGGTTTAAATTGTCTCTTAGATAAAAGTTCAAATGTCGGACTATAGGTATATATCGTTCCATAAGGATTGAGCATATCAATGCCTTTTAAATAAGGATTAAAATTAATATCTAATACCATATTGTATTCTTTAGGACCTTGCCCCTTTATTCTCTTCGAATTATCAATATATTTTCCATCACCTAAAAAAGTGAAAACAAATTGATCACTAGTATAAAGAGCATATATATCCATACTTTTATCATAAATGACTTTAGTACATTTATGAAATATAGATGAATCATTTGTCTCTAGAGGGATGATCTCTATTTTTTCAAGAAAAGAAGAGGATTCTTTAGAAGCTTTATGCACTTCTACAGGTATAATCTCAACTCCATCTAGTACATTTTTATTACTTGGAGAACATGCAACAACAATAATCGCTAAGATTATTACACTTATTTTTTTCATCATATTGTATTTTTTAACAGAGGCTGACCAAAAAAGTCCGACAATTGTCTTTCACATACTAACTAGTATAAATGAAAATTGTTAAGAGTTTTTTAGTCAGCCTCAAAATATCTGTACTTTTACTCGCAAGGAGTAAGACAAGTATCACTCATACTACCAGAAAATCTACAATCTTCAGGACGAAGAAGCCCTGGCAAAACACAATCACTATAAATATGCCAGCATCTACCAGAAGAAGTGTTTTTTTTGATATTACAAGTAATTTCCATGTCAGGGTATTCACCTCCTTGGGCCAAAGCTTCAACATTAGCTAAGACCAAATCGGACAGCTTCACTTCATTTTGTGAAGAATATACTGTATACCCTCCAAATAAAACAATAACAAACAATGAAATTACAGCTACTAGTTTCTTTTTCATAACAAACATTTTACTTTATAAATTAAGACTCATACTTCTAAAACAATAACAAAAACAAGTTTGCTAAAAACTTATTATTCTTACCTTTGCCTCACCTCCTTTTTTAACGGGGTTAAGGAGCAGATAATGTAGAAGAAAATCCGGCAAGATTTAGCAGTTCATCGCCTTGCTCCTTTTTAATCAAATTAATTATCTCATACTAAACCATAATAAAACTTCACTATTGGTTGATCATTATTTACGTCTGTCGCTATAATGGTTTTAGTAACTTCATCTACCCAAATACCATATACATAATGATCAAGTACATACTTACATAACGGTTCTCCTTTCAAACTGAATACATAGATATACTTTCCTCCATCCGGAAGAGAACCATTATGCCTTGCAATCTCTTTAAATGTAGTCCCATGAAACACTGCATAAATGGCATTATCCGTTACTTGCACATCGCTAAAACCCATGATTCCTGTAGGTATTCCATACCCATCGGATATTTTAAACTTAGGTTCCCCGTTTTCACCAATACGAATAACTTCCGTTCTATCCTTCAAATTATAGACTTCAAGTACTTCACCTAGTTGAGTCACCATTGCTAATACACCGTTATGAGAATTATAATCAATGAAACTACGCCATGCCTGTGCTAATGCCGGACGAGCTTTTCGTAACGCTTGATTATTAATTGATGGGATAGCACCTATCTTTTTTACAAGTTTCCCATCATCATTAAGCCAACATAATCGGTTTTCACCTGAATAATCAGGAATTATAAAGGTAGTATCATTATATATGGCAAAATCAAGTGGTCTTAAAATATCTTCATCCAATGTCACCGCTTCGTCACGGAGCAATGAATCACCAGATGAAGAAAAACCTAACCGTGTTAATTCTCTTTTATTGGCATCTAAATTCCATACTTTATGATTGTAAAAACGAACATTATCCATTGATAGCATTCCAGTTGGTGAATCACCGCGCCTCCCAAAAGAGGATAAATATTGAAAGCCAGGATATTTGAACAAATGAGCATAATAATCGATGCCATGCAAATCCATTACAATGGCTTTATCTCCTTCAACTCGTATCCGGAATGGACAACGAAATAAGGCAGTATCAAGCTCTATCACCTCTCCTTTTAGCTCCTTCTCTTGTGGAAATTCAGAATAAGGAAATACATTCTCTGCATATTCCATATTTTTTGTACCACAAGAGATGCAGATAAAGAAAAGAAGGCTAATAAAAATCTTCAAGACTATACCCTCCAGCAATATATTCAACCTTTCTATGAGTTACAGGACAATCAAGGGTCCCTGACCCATAACAATGGCTAACGAGAGGATACTCATCATCAGCAGCCAAAGCTTCTATATTATATAGAAGCAAAACACTCTGCCCACTTTTATGAGAAGCGAAATATTTAGTAGACAAAACAGCTACTATAATGCATAATAGAAAAAGATTTTTTTTCATACTACTTTTGCGTTAAAGATTAATTTTGGTATAAAAGTAGTAGGAAAATGACAAACAAGGAAAGAATATCGCTAACCAATCCTAACCTGGCATTATTTTTTGCAATATAGAGTCAAGTAAAAATGTAAAAATCCCCATTTCATCGACATTTTTGGCTATTTCATGAAATAGGTGTCTTCTCAGGAATAATCAACTGATATGCACCATTTTTATTTATTATATTAAATGAAGAATCTATTTTTTTGAGCAATGAACGCAAGCGTCCAATTGCTGAATGCATTCGTTTATCATTGCCTGAATGATCAGGCCACAATTTATCTATGATAAAGTCTTCCTTTAATGTGTATCTATTATCTTTCTCTAAAAAAAATAGCTCCAAGAGTAGACCTGATTGAGGCTGAATATCTTGCTTAATGCCATCTACCTCTATGATATTCTGATCTGCATAAAATATTATATTATCGCCTAATATGTAAGAACATAAAGGAATGTTCTCCACTCTCTGTACTTCTTTTATTACTTGTTTTTCTACATGAACTTCTTTTATAATTTCTACGGGAATCTCTCTAACGACCTCTACTATTTCATTGCTACGTAATAAATGCTTCTTTCGAAGAAGAACATTATAAAACTTATAAAATCCATATCCCCCAATTATATACAACAATGCATATAGCAGCATCTCCTTATATATTAGACTCCACACAGTATAATGCAAATAACCCATTACCTCTATCTCACATACATAACCAATATAAAAAGTAAAAACTAAATTTGAAGAATTGCACCATTCACTCTGAAACGTATTTTGGGATTTCACGCTACTATTAGCATGTATCAAAGAGATATGCAAAGCTGATTCAAAGAAAACATCTGACTTTAGTAGATGTTCTCTCCATTTAGCATTCAATGAATCTGCAACAAGAGGATTCTTTCTAAATGCAATAGAATGCAAAAAGCGTACGTTAGTATTATTAGATATATTCATTAAACTCTTTTGGGGATTTAATGGATATAAGTGTTTTCCTGACTCATCTTCCAAATAAACAGTATCCGGAATATCAACTATCACAGTATCTAACTTAATAGTGAGAGAAGAATATCCATCCATATTTCTACTTTTTAACTCTTGATCTAACGCCTCAACAATAGTCTTTTTTGCTTTCTCCTTTAGTTCGGCTGCTTTGGATTTATAAGTATACCTACAAGCAAAGAAGAATACAATTCCTCCAATGCAAGCTATAACAGATAACAGAATTATGCTTTTAGGTCTCATTTTGTTTTAATTTATGTCGTTTTACAACACAAAGATAACATATTTCATACAATTTGAAACATTTTCGTTTAAAAGATATAATTCATTCTACTAAATTAAGTACAAAAGTGGTATTATAGTCAAATAAATGTCCATAATATAAATAATACCGTATCATTATCTTTGGTTCTTTACGCCATGATTGTTTAAATATTTCTCAATTCCACAAGTTCAAAAATACATTTTCATAAATACCTGATTATAAACCTTATACAAATTGCCTTTTTTCCTTTAAAACCAAAAGGGCGTTCCTTTAAAACCAACGACCCGTTTCTTTAAAACCAACGGACCTTTGGTTTTAAAGAAACGGACCATATTAAAGCAAAAAGAATAAGTTTGTTAACAATATTCAATATCCGATAACATTGCTGGGCATTTATTCCCAGATGATTTTCAATTGTTTATAATTTAGTTCTTTGACATTTTTGTAATCGTGCTCAGTAAGTATCTCATTTACAGGTATTCTATCCAGTAATGATACTCCTAAAATCTGTAGAATTTCGTAGATCGGTCGGCCTACTTTCAATTTGTCAGCAACAATCGCCACCAAGCAGTACGTGATGAGCGCACAATAGACCTGCGTCTTAACAGCATTCATCGTTGTACCCCAGAATGACAAACCATGCCTCAGACTGATCTATGCGATACAAGCGGGAGAAGTTAACGTACCCTCTGTCGAAGATATAAAAGCTTCCACTCTCATAATGTAGCCAGTCCATAGCATTGACGTCATGCATCTTAGCAGGAGTTATTAGCATAAAGCTTGGAACGGAAGTCTTCACATCATATAAAGTATGCAGTTTGATACCTCCTTTATGGTTTCTGAATTCAGCCCACCAAAAGGCACTTAAACATAAGTTGATGGTAGAAGAATCAAAAGCATACACATTACCTTCAACCGCTGTCTCAAAATCGTCCTTGTAGTAACGCTTACGAGCAGTTTCTATCAGTAGATAAGCAAACTCTTCAAAGATTTTACAATTACGATTGCGGTTAGCTTTCCCAAGATTTGTACGGGTAACAGTAGAACCGAAACCTAAGTGATAACATTTTGATTGATGGGTTTCTAAAGCCAACATCAAATCTCGCATACTATCGCATGCCATTAACTGACCGAAGATCATGCAGAGCATCTGATTCCAGCAAGTGAAACTTTTCACATACTTGTTGCCAGAATATCTTGCAACGATGTATGTTGTCGAACTGTCTACGAGAAAGAAAATCTGTAAGTTGAGCGAAGATATATTTGCCTTGATTCATGCTTTAAGCTTTTGGACAAAGCTAAAAAGAACAAAGTCAATTCTAATCGTCACGCAATAAAAAACTTCTGAAAACATTTTCCTCTAGTCATAATCAAATCCCATATTTTTCAATTAATATATCTATAGCATTTTTCTTAAAGTAATATTGATAAACGACAGGGTTATCATCTTCTAACAAATTGCCAACCAATTTAGCTAGAAATCTATCATTACCTTTCAATATTAGCTCCTTGTTAGCATAAAGAAAATCTGCAGAATAAAAACCCAGATGCTCATCTGATACTCCACCAGGCAAAAGTAAGTCAGAATAAAGATTCAAATTAGGATCATAAATATTAGATATTTGAATTGATCTTTTTTTATCCCATATCAACGTACTTTTATTACTAATTGACATAAATAAATAATCAGAAGAAGACTCAACAGCAGTGATTCCCAAACCTATATTACTTTTTTTTAAAGTTTCAATCAATTCAAAAAAGTTCAAGTCTTTATGTTCTTCTATAAAATCTTCACTTGGCTCATTTTCTGGTATATTTACGTAATATCCAGGCATTATTTGACCTCCCTCATATACAAAAAGCTCATTCGACAATGCCGATATAAAAATACATTGATTATCTAATAATGCTATTGGATAATGCAAAAAAGGATAATGTATATTTTGAGTTCCTATTTCTTTTGCTTTTAACAGCGTTTCACCAATGAATGAGTTATTCTTGATTCTGAACACACTGTATTCACTTTTGCTTTGAGAATAATCATTTGGTAACGGATAATACGCAATAAGCTCTCCTTCACCACACATCATGGCAGATTCAATGTTAGCATCTTTGGCATCTAATTGAATTGTATTAAAGTAAGTTCCAGAATAAGTATATTGTAAAATTTTTCTCGTAGAATTACAGATAAGACATACCAATTTATTATCACGATCCAAATAGAAATTATCCGAATAAACATATTCATCCGGTCCTATTCCTCTATGACTTATTTCATTAATAAAATATCCTTCTTCATCAAAGACAAATAATCCTCTTGAATCTTTTACAAAGTAAAAATTTCCATCATTCTTTATACATTCAATATCACTTAATAAGCATTCACTTGTTCTCAATGGAACATATTTGACACTATCTACAATATCGTACAAATTGATTTGTATAGGATTATTTCTATTCAAAACATCAATAATTTCAACATCACCTTTATGATTTGAAACCTGTCGTTGACAGGATGACATAGTTAGAAAAATTATCATAATAATTTTTCCCACATGTACCACTTCCGCCAACGAGCTATTATTTCCAGCAATCATTATTACTACTTAATATAATGTGAGTTAGATATAAGATTAAAATATTCTTTTGATTATAAGGAACATAGCGATAAAAGTATTAAATTTATAGTGCTCAATTATAACATTTAAACGATTACCACTATGTTCACAGAGGCTAAAGGTACAGAGATTTATTGTATGACGGATGATTTCTGCAAGGAATTTACGGAAGGATTCAGATATTTCAAGCATTATTACAAGGAATATGTCTGCAAACATTTAACACATCAACTCAATATAGTATAAGGAGATATAATTCTATCTTTCTTCGTTTCCTTACACGAACTCAACAAGATAGTGATAAATATAAGACCTAGAATACATATCATTTTTTCAAATAGTATTACATGAATATATTTTAATATCAAACAATGCTGTGATACTTAAAAAGATTTTATTCATAAACTTTTTTATTATTTATAAGAGCCTGTTAAAAAATGGTTGAAATAAAAAATAAGAAGATTTCCGTACCTGCCAAGGTATTCCTTTATTTGTAGTGACCAAACAACTATAATAAAGAGATTTAACGGAAACCGAGTCGTAATATACAACAAAAGTATTGAACCTGCAAGTCCGAAAGCGAAAATATGATTTACGTATGATATGAACGCTTACGTGGTAGGTACTTAATTAATATTATTCGATTTGCATAATTCTATTCAAATAACTACCTTTACGGAAAATTGTAACAGGTATGGCAAAAGAAATTAACCCATTTATAGTAACTGGAAAAATAGAACCCGAGTACTTCTGCGATCGCGTGAAAGAATCAGAGAGGCTGGTTAAATCATTAACCAATGGCAATAACCTTGTCATTATCTCACCCAGAAGAATGGGTAAAACGGGACTAATCCGTTTCTGTTATGAGAAACCTGAAATAAAAGAAGAATTTTATACTTTCTTCATTGACATACTCCATACATCAAGCTTAAGAGAATTCACTTATCTGCTTGGCAAAGAAATTTATGAAACACTATTGCCCCGCAGTAAGAAAATGGCAAGCCTGTTTATCCACACACTTAAATCGATCAATGGTAAATTCGGATTTGACCCGCTGACCAATCTACCTACTTTCAATCTGGAACTGGGGGATATTGATCGACCCGAATATACACTGGAAGAAATATTTCAATGTCTGATAGCAGCAGACAAACCTTGTATCGTTGCCATCGACGAGTTTCAACAAATTGCTAAATATCCCGAGAAAAATATAGAAGCATTACTACGCACACACATACAGACAATAGAAAACAGTAACTTCATCTTTGCCGGAAGTGAACGGCATATGATGCAGGAAATGTTTCTATCTTCATCCCGTCCATTCTACCACAGTGCCGATATTTTGGAACTGAAAGCCATTGCACCTGAAATCTATATACCGTTTATCGCAGACCATTTCCAAAAAAGAAAACGGCATATTGAAATCGAAAATATAGAAAAAGTATATCGGCTATTTAAAGGACATACCTTTTATATTCAAAAAACATTCAATGAAGCTTTTGCAGATACACCGAAAGGGAAAGAATGTACACTGGGAATTATCAAAACAGCTATAGATAACCTTATTGCATATAATGATACAATCTTTCGGGAAATCTTATCTAATATTCCCGAAAAGCAAAAGGAATTGCTTTATGCCATTGCCAAAGTAGGTGAAGCAGAAAACGTCACATCAGCGAAATTTATCAAACGATACAGTCTGACATCCGCAAGCTCTGTACAGTCCGCAACTAAAAAACTGCTTGAAAAAGATATTATTACAGAAATAAATAAAGTATATTCGGTTACCGACAAGTTCTTTGGTATGTGGATCAATACTATTTATGGCAATAAATATACCCTTTAGTAAAGATGCAACTAAAATTACCATCAAATAAATTATAAAGTTAACACAATATATGGTAATTACCGAATGCCAATTATATTATTATGTTCTCACTATAAATATTTTAGCCCTATTTCTCTTCAATATCCTTGTTTTTCAAAACACATACGTTATCTTTGTAGTTATAGTACAAAACAAAATGAAGCAAAACAAAATGAAATCTAAAAACATCATTCTATTATTTACTTTGGCACTGCCATTGTTCAGTTGTAGTGAATCACAAAAAAGAGTATCCTTTAGCGAAAGCACAACTGCTAAATCTACCGCTTTGAAGGAAGCCTTTATCTCCATTCCAATGGATATAAAAAAGAAAGGAGATATCTTATATGCCGGTGATTTTAAAGGAGACAACCTTTTATACTGCTATAGTCTTAGTGAACAATGCTTTGTAAATCAAATGCTGCCACAAGGACAAGGACCCGATGAATTTTTAAGCCCTGTCGAATTCTTTCTGTCTGATTCGTCTGCCTTTATACACAATAGATGGCACTTCACAGCGCAAAACTATATATTCAACGCGAAGGACTTTTCCATCCGGCGACAAGGAGAATTGATACACCTGCCCATGAGCATTGACAGAGTCTATCCGATAAGCGAATCACGCTTTATAGCGTCCGGTGTTTTTGAAGATTGCAGATTCCTTATTTTAGATAATGACGGCAATGTTATATCCAAATGCGGCGACTTCCCGAACTATCAAAGTGGAGAAGAAAACATACCCAATACGGCTAAAGGTATGTTTCATCAATCACAATTCGGTTACAACACCGACCGGAAACGTCTGGCATGTGCTACCAGTAATGTACTTGAGCTATGGGACTATAAGCCGGAAACATTAACGCTCCATAAAAGACTATTGTTAGCGCCCTATCATTATCAGTTCAATTCAAGCCCCGACGGTGTGTATGCGGAAAGTGATAATCCCGATGCCGAACTGGGAGCACGAGGCATTGCCGTTTCCAATAACTATGTTTATGTACTGTATAACCCAAACACCAATCGGATGCACGAAGAACAAAAAGAAACTCTAAACAGCGAGATTTGGGTTTTCGACTGGGAAGGAAAACCGGTACGTAAAATTTTGACAGATACTCATATAGAATGCTTCTGTGTAGATGAAACCGATACTTCATTTTATTGTGTAATGACTGCACCGGACTATTGTATTGGGATAGTGTCACCATCCCATTAACATAGTGACAGTATGTGCCAAGGATAGTGTCACTATCCCGAGCACATACTGTCACTATAACAAATCGAATATTTTGAGCTATTCTTATCCTAGTCCGCCCGCTGTGTAGGCAGTGTAAACTCCTGAGAATCACAGATTACCCCATTCTCATCGGACACCGCTACGCGGAAAGTCACTTCACCATCTTTCAGCTTACTTCCGGCATAGACCGTAGCCGTATAGCGGATACCCTCACCCGGAAGAATTTCTTCTATCATTACAGTAGGAGAAATGCCGATATGTTTCACTTTCCCGACCGTCTCTACAATAGGAACCACGTCATAAACCGGATTCCGTCCTTCATTCATGATTTCAAAGATGATCTTGCTGCTTTCTCCCCCGTCTATCGCATGATTGCGGTTATCGTCAATAAAGCGAATCTTGCGCAGTTTCAACTGAGTCAGTTGCTGCTGAGTCTGCGTCCGAGGTTTAAACTTAGAGTGAGACTGCCCCTGTCTGACTTCCGGAACGTAAGCATATTCCTCTATCGGGTCCGGCTTCGGAGCAGTCAGCGCATTCCCTATCGCTGCACCGGCAATGGTGCCAACAATATTTCCAATGGCAGAGCCGCGATATCCGCCCCTCCAGCCACGATTATTATCTCCGATAAGTCCGCCTATCGAACTTCCCAGACTTCCCCCAATTGCAGCACCACCTACAATTGCTCCGGGATTTCCCATACGTCCCGATGCACATCCGCTCAACATCAGAGCAGAAAGCAGAATTACAGTTAGTTGTTTCCTCATGATCATCTCTAATTTTACTATGATTACTCTATCACTTTAAAACGTGCAAAACGCAACAATAGTTGCTTGTCCCCTGCATTTTTAAAATGAATCGTTGCTTTTGCATTATCACCCGTTCCTTCTACCCTGATCACTTCGCCCAAGCCGAAACGTTCGTGTTCTATCATCTGCCCTGCCTGTACTTCTGTTACAGATACCGAACCGGCTGAAGCCGACCGTGTACTGCTTCCACTCACCGCACTGACCTTCTTCAAATTCTTCGGCACACTGGGTGCAATCACCTGAGTCTTCGGACGTTCACGATCGGAAAATTTAGTACCATAAGGCGTTCGTGTAGGAGATGCCGTACGCGTAAATCCACCTTCGATCTCCCTGCGGAAACGCCCCGCACCTTCATCCACCGACCGGCTGACTCCCGCCTCATGCGGCAACCGCAAATAATTCACATCGATATCGCGCAAGAAACGGCTGGGACTTCCAAATTCCATCTTTCCATAACGGAAACGGGTCTTGGCAAAAGAAATATAACAATGTTCTTCGGCACGGGTAATGGCCACGTAGAACAAACGGCGCTCCTCTTCCAGAGCACGCGGAGAATCGCCCACCATGCCACTGGGGAAAAGGTTTTCTTCCAACCCCACTACGAATACGTTTTTGAACTCCAGCCCCTTGGCCGAATGAACGGTCATCAACGTTATCTTTTCTCCATCATCCGCTTTGTCCGAGTCCTGATCAGTAAGCAAGGCAATCTCCGAAAGGAAATCTGTCAGAGAAATATTCGGGTTGCCTTCTTCCTGCCGCAACGCGCAGAAATCGTTCATACCATTCACCAATTCCTCAATGTTTTCCCTGCGGCTCAGATTCTCCGGCGAAGTATCCTGACAGACATCATTGATGATGCCGGACCGGCGGATAATATCCGTTCCTATCTCATACGCGCTCTTGTCTGCCTGATCGGTCATAAAGCCTTCTATCAGTTCACGAAAACCTTGCAGTTTGGTGTGCGTACCTTTATTGATATTCAGCCCATAGCTCAATGGTTCGCAAAGCACCGCCCAAAGACTGACACCATTTTCAGTGGCAGCGGAGATGATTTTTCCAACTGTCGTATCACCGATGCCACGGGCAGGATAATTAATGATTCGCTTGAATGCTTCTTCATCATTCGGGTTCACTACCAAGCGGAAGTAAGCAATGACGTCCTTAATCTCCTTACGCTGGTAGAATGAAAGTCCGCCATAAATTTTATAGGGCATACTCCGTTTCCGAAGAGCCTCCTCGAAAACACGGCTCTGCGCATTCGTACGGTATAATATGGCAAAATCAGCATAGCCGTAACTATGTTCCCGACGCAGTTCAGCTATCTTATTGGCTACGATATCCCCTTCTTCCACATCACTGTAAGCCTGAAACACGCCAATCGGTTCGCCCCGTTCTTTTTCAGAGAATACTTCTTTCCGAATCTGACGTTCATTCTTTTCGATCAGACTGTTGGCAGCACAGACAATGGTTTGCGTAGAACGATAATTCTGCTCCAGTTTAAAGACTTTCGTGTTAGGATAAACCTTCGTGAAATAAAGGATATTATCAATATCCGCTCCACGAAAAGAGTAAATACTCTGCGCATCATCGCCTACCACACAAACACGCTGATTTTCTTTCGTCAACTGGAGTACGATGCTATGCTGGGCATAATTCGTATCCTGATACTCGTCCACCAGCACATAACGGAACTGCTCCCTATAACGGGCCAGCACTTCCGGAAAGTCGCGGAACAGAATATACGTATACACCAGCAGATCATCGAAATCCATAGCTCCCGCCTGACGGCATCTTTCCCAGTAACGGGTATATATTTCACGGACAGCGGGCACTTTGGCTGCCATATCTCCTTCATACGCTTCTTTGTTGGCGGCATATCCCGTAGGAGAAACCAAATGGTTTTTGGCACTCGAAATACGGGCCTGCACCATCCCCGGCTTATATGTCTTTTCGTCCAGTCCCATCTCCTTGATGATGGAACGGATCAGACTTTTACTATCCGCCGAATCATAAATGGTAAATTGGGAAGTGAATCCGATATACTTTGCTTCGGCACGGAGAATACGGGAAAAGACGGAATGGAAGGTACCCATCCACAAATAACGTGCCCGCTCCATGCCCACCTGACGGGCTATACGATCTTTCATCTCACGCGCCGCCTTATTGGTAAAGGTCAGTGCGAGGATGTTCCACGGTTGATAGCCGTTTTCCAGCAGATAGGCAATTTTATAAGTCAACACACGTGTCTTTCCCGAACCTGCACCGGCTATCACCAGCGAAGGCCCGTCGTTATAAGTCACTGCTGCACACTGACTCTCATTTAATTCCTCTATATAGTTGGTATTCATAACAGCATTATAAAAACAATGAGGATTTTTAACAAACCCTTGGCGTTCAAATTTGTTTCAATACGACAAAAGTATAACATTCATTTGACAATGAAGATATTTTTATGATTTTTCATCACTAACTATTTAACCTAATCACTCAAAGCAATGAAAAAGAGTATATTTTTATCATTTATTTTATGTTTGTGCCTTGTCGCCTGCATACCACAGCAAGCAATGGCACAAAAGCAAAGCCGCATGGAAAAGCTGCTGAGGTATCTGAACGACAATGACGCCGACAAATGGCAGAAGAACAGGGAAAAACTGGATGACGAAACAAAGGCGTACTATGCCGAAGATTTATCATTGATGGACGTCCTCAACGACCTGTGGAACGGACAGAGCGAACAGGCAGCCACCCTCTATTTCGGCTGCTACGAGAAAGCCGCCCAAAATAACTTCCCCAGTATCTGTGAAGGGGAAAAGATTCCGCTTTCTCAGATACGGGACAAGGCGGACCAGTCCATTATCAACCTGCTGGAGGCCTCGAAAGATAAAATTCCTTTCAGCCGGGCACTGCTGGACAGCATTCACGCCACCGAATATCCGGTTGACTCCGCCATGCTGCAACGGCTGCAGAACATCCGCGAGGTGGCGCTGCTGGAAGGAATGCTCAAAGCCCCCACTCCCATCATCTACCAGACTTACGTCAAGGAGTATCCCAACGGAAAATTTATCGCACAAGTCAACGCCTCCGAAAACGTACGGCTCTACCAACTAGTGAAGACCACCCCGACTCCTGCAAACTTCAAAGCCTTCTTTGAAGACCCCGAAATGCAGAAGTATTATCAAGACAGAGGTCCGCGCCCCTATCTTGCCGAGGTCCGTACCTTATATGATGATTTCCTTTTCCAACGTATCGACAGCCTGAAAAAAGAAGGAAATGCCACCGCCATCCGGCAGATCATCGATGATTATAAGAATACACCTTATCTGTCCACCGGTGCACGGACTCACCTGAACGATCTTGAATATCTCAGTGAAAAGGCAGACTTCGAGCTTCTGAAACCGGCAATAGTCAACTCCGAATCGCTCGGTTTATTGCAGGAATTCCTCAAAACACACAAGTATAAGGAATTTCGTGACCAGGCAAAGAATTTGCGTGCTCCATTTATCCTGCAAGCCATTGTTTCCACCCCGACTGCCGTGAAATATTACACTCAAGGACGATTGATAAAGTGCTGCGAAACCGACAGCACCGGCAATATTACGACCAGCTACACCTACAATGACAAGGGGCAGCTTACCACCACATTATCCGTGACTGAAAAGAACGGGCAACCCATCAACGAGGTGCAAACCAGCAGGCTGTACGACCCGCAAGGCCACTGCATCTTCGAAGTGAAAACTAATCCGAAAACCAAAACGGACTTTTACCGCCGTGCACGCCGCATCGGTATCGACGGTAGCATCGAAAGCGATTCCCTAAAATACATGGACGGCAGATATACCGTCAGCAGCTACAACAAGCAGGGATTACTGACGGAAACCAAAGAGTACAACAAGAACGGGGAAATGGAGGGATATACAGTCAACAAATATGATGACAAAGGCAGAATGACCGAATCTCAGCATCAGAATATGCTCTTTGTCAATTCGCCCAACCAGATTCTCTCGCAAAAAGAACTGTATGAATATGATAAATACGGATACCTCACCCGCATCGTCTACCAACGTATCTTCGGCAACAGCCAGAAGACGTCCGGCTGCCTGACCTGCCTGTACGACGAGTACGGAAACCGGATCGACGGTGACTCCTATTACGAATATGACAATACGGGACAATGGATATGCCGCACCAGCTATGACAACCCGCAGCAAGTGGAACGTATACAGTACATTTATAAATAAAAATAAAATACCGTGAACCTTTTGCGAACTATGGCTGTTATTATAGTATAACAAAACCATTTAAAGTTTTGACAATATGAATACTATATTAATGTCTTTAATAATTATGACCATGACTTACGAAATGCCTAAACTTCCTTACGCAAACAATGCGCTGGAACCTGTAATCAGTCAGCAAACGATAGATTTCCATTACGGAAAACATCTGCAAACATATGTAAATAATCTGAATAGCCTTGTGCCCGGAACAGAATATGAAGGCAAAACGGTAGAAGAAATCGTTGCCACCGCTCCCGATGGAGCTATCTTCAACAACGCCGGCCAAGTGCTGAATCACAATTTATATTTCCTCCAATTCGCTCCGAAACCTTCGAAAAAGGAACCGGCAGGCAAACTGGGAGAAGCCATCAAACGTGATTTCGGCAGCTTTGAAAACTTCAAGAAAGAATTCAATGCAGCAGCAGTCGGATTGTTCGGTTCAGGATGGGCCTGGCTGTCAGTAGACAAGAACGGTAAACTGCATATCACCAAAGAAGGAAACGGCAGTAACCCTGTACGCTCCGGACTGAAACCACTTCTGGGTTTTGATGTGTGGGAACACTCCTACTACCTGGACTACCAGAACCGCCGCGCCGACCACGTAAACGCCCTGTGGAACATCATCGACTGGGATGTGGTAGAAAAACGAATGTAACCGGACTCATTAAAATTAAGCTAAACTATACTATTGAAAAGGTCGTTGTGAATTTCACAGCGGCCTTTTTTCTAGCATAAAAAACTAAACCATCTATTGTATTTCAAAGGCATAATTTGTATTTTTGCAATAGCCGAAAATCAAAACAGACAATTATGACACTTCAGCTAAAAAATAAAAAATGGCGCATTGTCTACGTTATTTCCTTTCTTTTATTCTCCTTTACAGGCAATGCGGCTATTCCGGAAGAACCGGAAGAGGAGATTCTTTTCGTGACGTCCTATAATTCCGATACTAAATATACCTACGATAATATCAACACGTTCGTAGAAACGTACCGCCAACTGGGTGGCAAGTATTCCACCATCGTAGAAAACATGAATGTTACCGACCTCAATCAATCCAGAAAATGGAAAAAAAGACTTACCAACATTCTGGACAAACATCCGAACGCCAAGCTGGTTATCCTGCTGGGTGGCGAAGCGTGGAGCAGTTTCCTGCACCTCGAAGACGAGAAGTACAGACAACTGCCCGTATTTTGCGCTATGGCATCGCGCAACGGCATCCGTATTCCGGAAGACTCTATTGATATACGGACTTATGAACCTCAGAGTATCGACTTAACGGAAAGAATGAACAAATACAATATAATATACTGTAACACATATGAATATGATATCGATAAGGACATAGAAATGATGCGAAGCTTTTATCCGGATATGGAGCATTTAGTGTTCATCTCGGACAACACCTACAACGGACTTGCCGAACAAGCGTGGGTAAAAAAGAATATGAAACGCTATCCGGAAATATCGACGACCTATATTGACGGCCGTATCCACACCCTTGATGCTGCCGTCAAACAACTACGCGATGTCCCCAAAAATTCGGTTGCACTACTGGGTATCTGGAGAATTGACAATCGGGGCATAACGTATATGAACAACTCTGTATATGCTTTCTCCAAAGCGAATCCAGAGTTGCCTGTTTTCAGCCTGACTGCTACCGCCATCGGTTATTGGGCAATCGGAGGATATATCCCCCAATACGACGGAATAGGGAAAAGCATGGGAGAACAGGCTTATCAATTTCTGGACAAGGGGAAAAACAATGTCGGCCACATTCATTTGTTGCCCAACAGATACAAATTTGATGCCAACAAACTGCATGAATGGGGATTTCAGGACAAGAAACTACCTTTCAATTCACTTATCATCAACCAACAGGTGCCTTTCTTTCAGGCATATCGGACGGAAGTGCAATTCATCCTGTTTACCTTCCTTGTACTGATAGGCGGACTGTTTATCTCACTGTATTATTATTACCGGACAAAAATCCTAAAGAATCACCTTGAGAAGACTACAGCCCAATTAAGGGAAGATAAAAAGAAACTGGAATTATCGGAAATTGCGCTACGTCATGCCAAAGAGCGTGCCGAAGAAGCCAATCAACTGAAAAGTGCCTTCGTATCAAATATGAGCCACGAAATACGGACACCGCTGAACGCTATTGTCGGCTTTTCCAGCCTGCTGATCGATACCGTGGAAGCAACGGATGAGCAGAAGGAATATGCGGATATCATCCAGACTAATTCCGAATTGTTATTGCAACTGATTAGTGATGTACTGGATGTATCACGCTTGGAATCAGGAAAATTGCTATTCAAGTATGAATGGTGCGAACTGGTAAATCATTGCCAGAACATGATCACACTGACCAGAAAGAACCGGACAAGAGATATAGATGTCAGGCTTCAGATGCCGAAAGAGCCTTATATGCTCTATACCGATCCGCTACGTTTGCAGCAGGTGATCATCAACTTACTGAACAATGCCCTGAAGTTTACTCCCGACGGCGGAAGTATCACGCTGGATTATGAAATAGACGAAGAAGACCAGTGTATGCTGTTCTCTGTGACCGATACAGGCGCGGGCATCCCCGAAGACAAGCAGGAACTGGTATTCCAGCGTTTTGAGAAGCTCAACGAATTTGTGCAGGGAACAGGCTTGGGACTGGCGATCTGCAAACTGACCATACAACGCATGGGAGGCGATATCTGGATTGACAAGAATTATAAAAACGGAGCACGGTTTGTCTTTTCTCATCCTATCAAAAAGCGGGAATCGGAAGAAAAATGAAAAAAAAACGGATAATTTGATGAATCTTTGTTTCTTTTTCGCTTACTTTGCTCCCGTAAAGACAAAGGGGTGCCCCCAAAGAGGGGCTGAGATTATACCCTAGGAACCTGAGGCAGTTAGCACTGACGTAGGGATTGTGTTTCTTTCTTATCGCCTTTCTATATAAGCACGCTCTTTGTATTTACTTTCAACTTATTAATACTGATAGGACAATGAAAGTACAAGTTAACAACAAAGAGGTGGAAATGACTCCTGCTTCTACCCTTACACAACTGGCTGCCCAACTGGAACTTCCGGTACAAGGCATCGCTATTGCCGTAAACAACAAAATGATTCCACGTTCCGAATGGGAGAAATTCGCGTTACAGGAGAATGATAACCTCGTGGTCATCAAAGCGGCTTGTGGAGGGTAAAAGTATGGTCAGTCTACAATTTATCACCCACCAGACCGATCGGTATACTTATTTCGAATCGGCACTCATGGCACTTGAAGGAGGATGTAAGTGGATTCAGCTACGCATGAAGGAAGCTCCGTGTGAAGAGGTGGAAGCTGTTGCCCTCCAACTAAAGCCGCTCTGCAAAGAAAAAGAAGCGATCTTACTTCTGGATGACCACGTCGAACTTGCCAAGAAGCTGGAAGTGGACGGAGTGCATCTGGGCAAAAAAGACATGCCGATAGATCAGGCACGACAATTACTTGGAGAAGCATTTATTATCGGAGGTACGGCAAATACATTCGAGGATGTCGTACAGCACTACCGTGCCGGAGCAGATTACCTCGGCATCGGTCCTTTCCGGTTTACCACTACAAAGAAAAACCTGAGTCCTGTTCTGGGACTGGAAGGTTATGCCGCTATTTTATCTCAGATGAAGGAAGCGAATATCGAACTGCCGGTAGTAGCCATCGGAGGAATCACCTGTGAGGATATACCCGCCATACTCGAAACCGGAGTGAACGGAATAGCACTTTCCGGAACGATTCTTCGGGCGGAGGATCCGGCAGCGGAAACACGAAAGATTTTGAACATGAAATGTATAATCAAATAAAATAATTGAAAAGTGGAAAAGTTAGTAATTGCAGGCCGTGAGTTCGACTCCCGCCTTTTTCTGGGTACAGGAAAATTCAATTCCAATGAAGTAATGGAACAAGCCATTCTGACATCGGGCACTGAAATGGTAACCGTAGCAATGAAGCGCATCGACATGGATGACAAAGAAGACGACATGCTGAAACATATTATTCATCCGAATATCCAGTTGCTACCCAACACATCGGGAGTACGCGATGCGGAAGAAGCTGTTTTCGCCGCACAGATGGCACGTGAAGCTTTTGGTACCAACTGGCTGAAACTGGAAATCCATCCGGATCCGCGCTATCTGCTCCCCGACTCTATCGAAACCCTGAAGGCTACAGAACAGCTTGTTAAACTGGGCTTCATCGTATTACCTTATTGCCAGGCCGACCCTGTGCTCTGCAAACGACTGGAAGAAGCCGGTGCCGCTACCGTAATGCCGCTAGGCGCTCCCATCGGAACTAACAAAGGACTGCAAACCAAAGAATTCCTGCAGATTATTATCGAGCAGGCCGGTATCCCCGTTGTCGTAGATGCCGGAATCGGTGCACCGAGCCACGCTGCCGAAGCAATGGAACTGGGAGCTTCTGCCGTACTGGTAAATACCGCCATCGCCGTAGCAGGCAATCCGGTAGAAATGGCGTTGGCCTTCAAAGCCGCCACCGAAGCCGGAAGACGGGCATACGAAGCAGGACTGGGTCTGCAGGCTGATAACTTTATAGCAGAAGCAAGTTCACCTTTAACTGCATTTTTGGAATAAGTAATAGGTGATAAGTAATAGGTAATAAGTAGGGAGTAGTGTTTGTTTCACTATTCTTAATAATACGATAATAAAATTCTATGGAACAAAAAATAAAATTTTCCCGTTCTCAGAAAGTGTATCTGCCGGGTAAACTCTATCCGAACATCCGTGTAGCCATGCGGAAAGTTGAACAAGTGCCCAGCGTCAGCTTCGAAGGCGAAGAAAAGATAGCTACTCCGAATCCGGAAGTATACGTATATGACACCAGCGGTCCGTTCAGTGACCCGTCAATGAGCATTGATCTTAAGAAAGGACTTCCCCGCTTACGTGAAGAATGGATTGTGGGACGCGGTGACGTAGAGCAACTCCCCGAAATCACTTCGGAATACGGACAAATGAGACGTGATGACAAAAGTCTGGATCATCTCCGCTTTGAACACATCGCCCTTCCCTATCGTGCCAAAAAAGGAGAAGCCATCACTCAGATGGCATACGCCAAACGAGGAATCATCACTCCGGAAATGGAATATGTGGCGATCCGCGAAAATATGAACTGTGAGGAACTGGGAATTGAAACTCACATTACTCCCGAATTTGTCCGTAAAGAAATAGCAGAAGGACGTGCAGTGCTGCCTGCCAACATCAATCATCCGGAAGCCGAACCGATGATTATCGGCCGTAACTTCCTAGTGAAAATCAATACGAATATCGGAAACTCCGCCACCACTTCCAGCATTGACGAGGAAGTGGAAAAGGCTTTATGGAGCTGCAAATGGGGAGGTGATACGCTGATGGACCTTTCAACAGGAGAAAATATTCATGAGACACGTGAATGGATCATCCGCAACTGCCCTGTACCGGTAGGCACTGTACCTATCTATCAGGCACTTGAGAAAGTGAATGGTGTAGTGGAAGACCTTAACTGGGAAATCTATCGGGACACACTGATCGAACAATGCGAACAGGGAGTAGATTATTTTACGATTCATGCAGGTATCCGCCGTCATAATGTTCATCTTGCCGATAAACGTCTGTGCGGCATTGTCAGCCGTGGAGGAAGCATCATGAGCAAATGGTGTCTGGTGCACGATCAGGAAAGTTTCCTATATGAACACTTTGACGATATCTGTGATATTCTGGCTCAATACGACGTTGCCGTATCATTGGGAGACGGACTGCGTCCGGGCTCTATCCATGATGCCAACGACGAAGCACAGTTTGCAGAACTGGACACGATGGGAGAACTGGTACTTCGTGCATGGGAAAAGAACGTGCAGGCATTTATCGAAGGACCGGGACACGTACCGATGCATAAAATCAAGGAGAACATGGAACGTCAGATCGAGAAATGCCATGATGCGCCATTTTATACACTCGGCCCTTTAGTGACGGATATCGCTCCTGGCTACGATCACATTACCTCTGCCATCGGAGCTGCTCAAATCGGCTGGTTAGGTACAGCTATGCTTTGTTATGTCACTCCGAAAGAGCATCTTGCCCTGCCGGATAAAGAAGACGTACGTGTAGGGGTTATCACTTATAAGATTGCCGCTCATGCTGCCGACCTTGCCAAAGGGCATCCGGGAGCACAGGTACGCGACAATGCCTTGAGCAAAGCCCGTTACGAGTTCCGCTGGAAAGATCAGTTCGACTTGTCTCTCGATCCGGAACGGGCACAAGGATATTTCCGCGCGGGACATCACATTGACGGAGAATACTGCACGATGTGCGGACCAAATTTCTGCGCCATGAGATTATCCCGTGATCTGAAGAAAAATGCCAAGAGTGATAAATAATGAGTTGTGAATATCCCCAAACCAAGTCACAACCTCATTTCTTTTTAATTTTCAACTTTCAATTAATTAAAATGTTCTCAGACGAATTAGAAAAAATATCCTGGGAAGAGACGACAAAAGCCATCTATTCCAAAACAGATGCCGATGTGCGCCGTGCATTAGGCAAAAAAGAGCATCTGGATGTCAACGATTTTATGGCATTGATCTCACCTGCCGCCACTCCCTATCTGGAAGTGATGGCCCGCCTCAGCCAGAAATATACGATGGAGCGGTTCGGCAAAACAATCTCTATGTTTGTGCCGCTCTATATCACCAATTCATGCACCAACTCCTGCGTCTATTGCGGTTTCCATATCAGTAATCCGATGAAAAGAACGATTCTGACGGAGGAGGAAATCATCAACGAATACAAAGCAATCAAACGGCTGGCTCCTTTTGAGAATCTTTTACTCGTGACAGGTGAAAATCCGGCAGCAGCAGGTGTACCTTACATCGCCCGTGCTCTCGATCTGGCAAAACCTTATTTCAGTAACCTTCAGATTGAAGTGATGCCCCTCAAAGCGGAAGAATACAAAGAACTCACCCATCACGGGCTGAACGGAGTCATCTGCTTTCAGGAAACTTATAATAAGGCGAACTATAAAAAGTATCACCCGCGAGGCATGAAGTCCAAATTCGAATGGCGTGTCGATGGATTCGATCGTATGGGACAGGCGGGTGTCCATAAGATCGGCATGGGTGTCCTGATCGGTCTGGAGGAATGGCGGACAGATGTGACAATGATGGCTTACCACCTCCGCTACCTGCAGAAACACTACTGGAAGACCAAATACAGCGTCAACTTCCCCCGTATGCGTCCATCCGAAAACAATGGCTTCCAACCCAATGTTATCATGAACGACCGGGAACTTGCACAGCTTACTTTCGCCATGCGAATCTTCGATCATGATGTAGATATCTCCTATTCTACCCGTGAAAGCGCCGAGATACGAAATCACATGGCAACACTGGGCGTGACAACCATGAGTGCCGAAAGCAAGACAGAACCGGGCGGATATTACAGCTACCCGCAAACACTGGAGCAGTTCCATGTGAGTGACGAACGGAAAGCGGTAGAAGTGGAACGTGACCTGAGGAAATTAGGACGTGAACCGGTCTGGAAGGATTGGGACCAGTCTTTTGACTTTAAAAGATAAAACGATGCGATACGACAGGCAAATGATCCTTCCCGAAATCGGAGAAGACGGTCAGCAGAAACTGAAGCAAGCAAAGGTTCTTATTGTAGGCGTGGGAGGGCTAGGCTCTCCCATAGCCCTCTATCTGACCGGAGCAGGAGTAGGCTGCATTGGACTGGTAGATGACGATGTAGTCAGCATCAGTAATCTGCAACGGCAAGTGCTCTATTCGGAGAAAGAATTAGGTAAACCCAAGGCAATATGTGCCGCCGAACGACTTTCCGCACTAAACAGCGAGATAACTATCCGGACTTATCCAATCCGTTTAACGGAGGAAAACGCACAGGAAATTATCAGTCAGTATGATATAGTAGTAGACGGCTGCGACAACTTTTCTACCCGCTATCTTATCAATGACATCTGTGCCGAAATGGGGAAAGTGTATGTCTATGGAGCAATCTGCGGCTTTGAAGGTCAGGTATCCGTTTTTCATTACGGAGAAGAGAAAAAAAGTTATCGGGACTTATATCCGGACGAAGAAGAAATGAGGCGAATGCCTCCGCCTCCCAAAGGTGTAATGGGCATTACTCCTGCGGTAACAGGAAGCATCGAAGCAACGGAAGTGCTGAAGATTATCTGTGGATTTGGCGAAGTATTATCAGGTAAACTATGGACTATTGACTTGCGCACATTGCAATCTAACAAATTTTCACTATAAACGTTGGTTTCTGAAATAGTTAATTAGTAACTTTGCTAAACTTTACAACTTTACACAGGAAATGAAACTAATTGTAGTTACCACGCCCACGTTCTTCGTTGAAGAAGATAAGATCATTACCGCTCTTTTCGAGGAGGGACTGGATATTCTACATCTCAGAAAACCTGAGACACCGGCCATGTATTCCGAACGATTACTGACGCTGATTCCGGAAAAATATCATCGCCGCATTGTGACACACGAACATTTTTATCTGAAAGAAGAGTTCAATCTGATGGGTATCCACCTGAATGCACGCAATCCGAGCGAACCGCATGACTATGCCGGACACGTCAGTTGTTCCTGCCATTCCGTAGAAGAGGTGAAGAACAGAAAGCATTTCTATGATTACGTTTTCATGAGTCCCATTTACGATAGTATTTCGAAGGTTAATTACTATTCTACTTATACGGCAGAAGAACTTCGTGAGGCACAGAAAGCTAAGATCATTGACTCAAAAGTAATGGCACTTGGAGGTATTAATGAAGATAATCTACTAGAAATAAAAGATTTCGGATTTGGAGGGGCTGTTGTACTGGGGGATCTCTGGAATAAATTTGATGCCTGTCTGGATCAGAATTATCTGGCTGTGATCGAGCATTTCAAAAAGTTAAAGAAATTGGCGGACTAAGAAATATCGATTCGAATATTATATACAATCATAAATAAAGAAACCGCTGTAAGTAATCTTTTACAGCGGTTTACTTTTTAGTAATTTTCTTATCAGAATTTATATCCTAATACAATAGAAAAGTTTGTATTTTTAGGATTACCTATTTTTTCTACATCTACTAAACCAAATTGACCATCCAATCCTACAATAACCTTACCTAATTCCAAAGCTACTCCAACACCAAGACCGGCATCAAAACGTTTTAAAGCATCATCACCAAATGTATCATACTTACGTTCCGTATCATTCCCCAAATCAATTTTGGTTTTACCAGCAATACCACATGCCAAATAAGGACCAGCATTAACCACAATATTTGTATTATCCGCAACATTAAAACGAGCAGCAGCCATAACTGGTAATTCCAAATACATTGCATTTATGCTATTACCATCCTTTTTTGCTCCTTTAGTCGACAAAAACAATGATGGTTGTAATGACCAAGTATTATCAAAAGCATATTCAAAACCACCTCCAAGTTTAAAGCCAATCTTTGCATTCAAATCAGCATCACCTGTATAATTACTAATGTTCATTCCTACCTTAGCATTCCAACCTGTAATCTGTGAAAAGCCAGCAACTGAAATCAGCGCAAATAAAATAAATAAAGCACTCTTTTTCATAATTCTAAAGTTTTAATTAATACTATAGTTAAATCATCTGTTTAATTAACAATGCAAATATATGATTGATATATATATCAAACAACTTTTTCGTTAACAAACGTGTAAAATATAGAGATTACACACAAAGAAAGGGAATTCCCTATTTCAGAGAATCCCCTTTCCTATTTTTTTATTATCTACTACCCGATTAGAAATTGTAGTGGAAACCAATAGACAAATCTTCGCTAGTCAACATCAGACCGAAAGAATCTCCGGAAGTGTTCACATTCTTACGATATCCCAAGAAACCATACTTGGCGATAAAAGAGAAATGATCGTTCAGTTTAACAGCGATACCCGGTCTCAAACCGATCTGACCTGCTTTAGTGGTATCACCATCTTTGATTTTCACGAAACCAATAGCAGCAGTTCCGTCCAGGAACAGACGTACAGCATCATTCTGATAGTAAGACCAACGGATGTACGGAGCAACAGTAACTGAATTTGCAGTCACTTGTTTCACATATTCGTGTGAATAGTTCAGTTCAGCACCCAATGCCCATGTTTCATTAAAATTGTAGCCGATTTCCGGAGCAACTTTAAAAGAAGTAGTGTTGCCTGTGCTGTTACGCCATACGTTCAATGATCCGCCTACGTAAATGTCCTGTGCTTTTACAGCGATAGTTGCTAACATTACAACTACCAATAATAAACCCTTTTTCATCTTCTTTCTTTTTAAGTTATAAAATAAAAACATGTTTTGTTTTCGGGGGCAAAATTAAGCTACTTCTTCATCTTAAACAAATATTTAGTTAGTTTTTTATAATAATCACCAAACAAATCATTATTAATGGCTGATTATCAGAGCTGAACAAATACAATTAAAAATAACATCATCCAACAAAAAAGGCTGTAATCATTCTCTCACGAGACGATTACAGCCCAATTATCAGAAAGTTAACTTTCTAACCAGTTTATCTTTCTATCCTTCAATTGCTGCCTGCGCAGCTGCTAATCTTGCGATAGGCACCCGGAACGGAGAGCAACTAACGTAATTCAAACCTACTCTATGGCAGAACTTCACTGAAGACGGTTCACCACCATGTTCGCCACAGATACCGCATTTCAAATCCGGACGGATAGCACGGCCCTTTTCTGTAGCCATACGTACCAACTGACCTACACCATTCTGATCGAGCACCTGGAACGGGTCTACTTTCAGAATCTTCTTTTCCAGATAAACCGGAAGGAAAGAAGCGATATCGTCACGAGAATATCCGAAGGTCATCTGAGTCAAGTCATTCGTTCCGAATGAGAAGAATTCAGCAGATGAAGCAATACGGTCAGCAGTCAGAGCTGCACGAGGAATTTCAATCATAGTACCTACTTTGAAATCAATGCTGTCGCCCACTTCTTCAAACAACTTGGCAGCCTCTTCACGAATCACCTTCTCTTGTTCCTTAAATTCGTACAAGATACCGGTCAACGGAACCATGATTTCAGGATGTGTCTCTACTCCTTCTTTCTTCAGTTCAAGAGCAGCACCCAAGATAGCACGTGTCTGCATCTGAGTTATTTCAGGATATGTATTTCCCAGACGGCAACCGCGGTGACCCAACATCGGATTGTGTTCACACAGCGATTCTACACGTTGCTGGATATATTGCAGGCTTACACCCATCGTATCAGCCATTTCCTGCTGTCCCTTCGTATCATGAGGAACAAACTCATGCAAAGGAGGATCGAGCAGACGAACAGTCACCGGACAACCGGCCATTGCTTTAAAGATGCCCTTAAAGTCGGCTTGCTGATACGGAAGAATCTTAGCGAGTGCTTTACGACGTCCTTCTGCATTTTCTGCCAGAATCATTTCGCGCATTGCCTTGATCTTTTCACCTTCGAAGAACATATGTTCCGTACGGCAAAGACCGATACCTACTGCACCAAAGTTACGTGCTACTTCCGCATCGTGAGGAGTATCCGCATTGGTACGTACTTGCAGACGGGTATATTTATCTGAGAGTTTCATCAAATCGGCAAAGTCTCCGGAAAGTTCGGCAGCCTGAGTTTCTACCTTACCATTATATACTTCGCCCGTACTACCGTTCAAAGAAATATAATCGCCTTCTTTCAGATGTACACCGTCAATTTCTACTGTACGGGTCTTATAGTCGATATTCAATGCTCCTGCACCGGATACACAACATTTACCCATACCACGAGCTACCACAGCAGCATGAGAAGTCATACCACCACGAGCTGTCAGGATACCCTCGGCAACTGCCATACCGGCCAAGTCTTCCGGAGAAGTCTCGATACGTACCATTACCACTTTCTTTCCGGCAGCATGCCATTCGGCGGCATCATCAGCGAAGAATACAATCTGACCGGTTGCAGCGCCCGGAGAAGCCGGAAGACCGCGAGTCAGCACTTTCGCCTGTTTCAAAGCGGATTTATCGAATACGGGGTGAAGAAGTTCATCCAGTTTGTTAGGTTCTACACGCATCAAAGCAGTCTTTTCATCAATCATGCCCTGACGGAGCAAGTCCATTGCGATTTTCACCATAGCCGCACCGGTACGTTTACCGTTACGAGTCTGCAGGAACCATAACTTACCTTCCTGCACGGTGAATTCCATGTCTTGCATATCTTTATAGTGGTTCTCCAATTTAGTCTGCAATGCATCCAGTTCCTTATAGATTTCCGGCATAGCTTCTTCCATTGAAGGGAATTTCGCAGCACGAATATCTTCAGTCACACCTGCCAGTACAGCCCAGCGCTGAGAACCAACCTTCGTAATCTGTTGCGGAGTACGGATACCGGCTACCACATCTTCACCTTGTGCGTTGATCAGGTATTCACCGTTGAAAAGGTCTTCACCTGTACCGGCATCACGAGAGAAACAAACACCCGTTGCAGAAGTGTCACCCATATTACCGAATACCATAGCCTGTACGTTTACAGCTGTTCCCCATTCATCAGGGATACTTTCCATCTTACGATAAAGGATAGCACGTTCATTCATCCATGAATCAAATACGGCACAGATAGCTCCCCAAAGTTGTTCGTAAGCACAAGTCGGGAAATCTTTTCCGGTCTGTTCTTTCACAGCGGCCTTGAACTTCTTCACAAGTTCTTGCAGGTCTGCTACTTCCAGCTCGTTATCAAGCTTTACTCCTTTTGATTCTTTTACTTCTTCAATGATTGCTTCGAACGGATCGATATCTTCCTTGTTCGTCGGCTTCATGCCCAGAACAACGTCACCGTACATCTGTACAAAACGACGATAAGAGTCCCATGCAAAACGGGCATTACCAGTCTTGCGGATGATACCTTCCACCACCTCGTCATTCAGACCCAGGTTCAGAATAGTATCCATCATACCCGGCATAGACGCACGGGCACCTGAACGTACAGAAACCAACAATGGATTTTCGATATCACCGAATTTAGATTTCATCAATTCTTCTACACGGGCAATGGCCTTTACTACTTCATCTTTCAGCAACTCAACCACTTTATCACGTCCCAACGTATTATACTCCGTGCAAACTTCTGTAGTTATTGTGAATCCGGGAGGAACGGGAATTCCAATTAAATTCATCTCGGCAAGATTGGCACCTTTACCACCTAACAAATTCTTCATGTCGGCCTTTCCTTCTGCCTGACCATTTCCAAAGGTATAAACTCTTTTTTTATCCATAATATTGTGTTTAAAGTTACATTATGATTTTTTTCTGTTCGCAAATCTAAGTATATTTCGCAAACCAGAAAACTTTTTGAGAAAAAACTTTCTATTAAAATGCAATTTCGACATTACAATCTGGAATATTTTCACAGACACGAAAGTTTTCCAAAAAAAATACCTACTTTTGCATCATAATTATTAGATTGGTGTAAAAGTGGCAAGAAAGAGAAAAGAACTTCCCCTGCTGGAGAAGGTAACAATAACGGATGTGGCTGCCGAAGGAAAAGCCATCGCAAAAGTAAACGACCTGGTGATTTTTGTTCCTTATGTAGTGCCAGGTGATGTTGTAGACCTGCAGATCAAGCGCAAAAAGAACAAATACGCCGAAGCCGAAGCTGTGAAATTCCACGAGCTGTCGCCCGTACGTGCCGTTCCTTTCTGCCAACACTACGGCGTATGCGGCGGTTGTAAATGGCAGGTACTCCCCTATTCGGAACAAATCAGGTATAAGCAGAAACAAGTAGAAGACAATCTGAGACGCATCGGAAAGATAGAACTTCCGGAAATTTCACCGATTCTAGGTTCTGCCAAAACAGAGTTCTACCGGAATAAACTGGAGTTCACTTTTTCGAACAAACGCTGGCTCACGAACGATGAAGTCCGGCAGGATGTGAAGTATGATCAGATGAATGCGGTAGGTTTCCATATTCCCGGTGCTTTCGACAAAGTGCTGGCTATTGAAAAATGCTGGTTACAGGACGACATCTCCAATCGTATTCGTAATGCTGTACGCGATTATGCTTACGAGCATGATTACTCCTTCATCAACCTGCGTACTCAGGAAGGTATGTTACGGAATATGATTATCCGCACTTCATCAACAGGAGAGCTGATGGTCATTGTCATCTGCAAGATTACGGAAGACCATGAAATGGAACTATTCAAGCAACTGCTGCAGTTCATTGCCGATTCATTCCCCGAAATCACTTCTCTCCTATACATTATTAATAATAAGTGCAACGATACGATCAATGATCTGGATGTACATGTATTCAAGGGAAAAGACCATATGTTTGAAGAAATGGAAGGACTGCGTTTCAAAGTCGGTCCGAAATCATTCTATCAGACCAACTCCGAACAGGCATACAATTTATATAAGATAGCCCGCGAATTTGCCGGGCTGACCGGAAAGGAACTGGTATACGACCTATATACCGGAACGGGAACCATTGCCAATTTTGTATCCCGCCAGGCTCGTCAGGTGATTGGTATCGAGTATGTACCGGAAGCTATCGAAGACGCAAAGGTAAATGCCGAGATTAATGAGATTAAGAATGCCTTGTTCTATGCCGGAGATATGAAAGATATGCTGACTCAGGAATTTATCAATCAGCATGGACGTCCGGATGTGATTATCACCGACCCTCCACGTGCAGGTATGCATCAGGATGTGGTTGATGTTATTCTGTTTGCCGAACCGAAGCGGATTGTGTATGTAAGCTGCAACCCGGCTACGCAGGCACGCGACTTACAACTGCTTGACGGCAAATATAAAGTGAAAGCTGTGCAACCTGTAGATATGTTCCCGCATACGCATCATGTGGAAAATGTAGTGTTGCTGGAGCTTCGATAATACGTTAGTTGAATTGTTCGCAAAAGAAAAAAGAAATGGAAAAAAGACCGAGAAGAACTCCTGCAGAAAAAGCACGTGCCCAATATACGAACTATGCAGTCAAAGAGCCCATGGAACTAATGGAGTTTCTGGCTGCCAAAATGCCGGACGCAAGCCGCACGAAACTGAAGTCATTACTGAGCAAACGGGTGGTATTGGTAGATAACGTAATCACCACTCAGTTCAACTTCCCGCTGCAACCCGGAATGAAAGTACAAATCAGCAAGGAAAAAGGAAAGAAGGAATTTCATAACAGACTGCTGAAAATTGTATATGAGGACGCTTATATCATTGTAGTGGAAAAAATGCAAGGACTCTTATCTGTCAATACCGAGCGACAAAAAGAGCGCACCGCTTATACGATTCTGAATGAATATGTACAGCGCTCGGGCAGACAGCACCGTGTGTTTATCGTACATCGTCTGGACAGGGATACATCAGGATTAATGATGTTCGCAAAAGACGAAAAAACACAACGGACATTACGTGACAACTGGCATGAAATAGTGACTGACCGCCGTTATGTAGCTGTTGTTGAGGGAACAATGGAGAAGGATTATGACACTGTGGTTTCCTGGCTGACGGATAAAACTCTTTATGTAAGCTCCAGCGATTATGATGATGGTGGTTCAAAATCCATCACACACTACAAGACAATCAAACGTGCTAACGGTTATTCACTGTTAGAACTTGATCTGGAAACAGGACGTAAGAATCAGATCCGTGTACATATGCAGAATTTAGGACATCCTATTATAGGTGACGGAAGATATGGAGGCGAAGAATCGCTTAACCCAATCGGAAGACTGGCACTCCACGCCTTCAAACTTTGTTTCTATCATCCGGTGACGGGAGATTTAATGGAGTTTGAGACACCTTATCCGGGAGAGTTTAAGAAGTTGTTCCTGAAGAAATAAAATAATAAAAATTCCCCTTATTTGCTGACAACTCTGTACATAGATTAGCCTTCAATAAGGGGAACTTTTATAAAAAAATCGATATTTTTTCCAATTCCACAATTCTTTTTTAGATCTTCACTAATTACTCATTTCTAAAGTAACGGTTCCTTGATCTATATTATTTGAATACAAACGCCCTGTAAGATATCGGCCTTCAACATAAACATCTGCTAATATTAATAAAGGATAGCCATTACCATAATCCAAGAATAAATCTCCATCTTCAATCCACCAGCGGACATCTAAAACAGCCGCTACTCTATCCCAATCATAATACCATTGTTCATCTACACCAAAACCATTACTCTTAAAGGTTATTCCACTTTCCACCGGACTATTATCTACCCAAAATCCTAAATCACCAACCCATGTACGCCCTACTATGTGATCAAATATAGTTTCATCATCTTCGCACGAAGTAAAGCCGACCAATAAAGTCAGCAACATGAGAACACCTACGTATTTTTTCAAATTCTTCATAATTTTCTAGTTTATTGCGTTTATTATTGCAAAATTAGCGTTTTTATTTTACTATATGCCTTAAGATGCAAGTTTTTTGTACCTTTGTCCCACTAATAGTAAAATTTACACATGAAACTTCTTTGGCTTGATTTAAATAGCTCCTATGCGCACTCATCGCTGGCATTGCCTGCATTACATGCTCAAATAGCAGATGACACTACCATTGAGTGGTGTACAGTATCGGCAACCATCAACGAAAATACCGGAATGGTAGTCAACCAAATCTATCACCATCAACCGGATATTATTGCTGCTACCAACTGGCTATTTAATCACGAGCAACTGTTGCATATCGTTTCACGTGCTAAAGCTTTGCTACCTCATTGCTGCATCGTACTCGGCGGTCCGGAGTTTTTAGGAAATAACGAAGCCTTCTTAAGAAAGAACAAATTTGTCAACGGAGTGTTTCGGGGAGAAGGAGAAGAAGTATTCCCAATTTGGTTAAAAGTATGGAATCACCCTGTAAATGAGTGGAATCAGATATCCGGATTATGTTATCTGGACGAATCAGACCAATATCAAGACAACGGTATTGCCCGTGTCATGAACTTCTCTCAGCTCGTCTCACCGGAGAAAAGTCGTTTTTTTAATTGGAGCAAGCCTTTCGTACAACTGGAAACTACCCGAGGATGCTTCAACACATGCGCTTTCTGCGTCAGCGGAGGTGAGAAACCGGTTCGCACCATTTCATTGGAAGCAATCCGCGAACGACTGAATGTTATCCATCAGCATGGCATCAAAAATGTGCGTGTACTCGACCGCACTTTCAACTATAATAATAAGCGAGCCAAAGAACTTCTTCACCTCTTCCGTGAATATACCCCGGACATCTGTTTCCATTTGGAAATTCATCCGGCACTTCTCTCCAAAGAATTAAAAGAAGAACTCGCTATTTTACCTAATGGTTTGCTACACCTCGAAGCAGGTATTCAAAGCCTTCGTGAACCCGTATTAGAGAAAAGCCGACGTATCGGAAAATTATCTGATGCCCTTCAAGGTCTGAAATATCTTTGTTCCCTTAAGAACATGGAGACACATGCTGACTTAATAGCCGGTCTTCCTCTCTATCACCTATCCGAAATATTTGAAGACGTTCGTACACTTGCCGAATATGGTGCAGGGGAAATACAACTGGAATCATTAAAATTACTTCCCGGCACAGAAATGCGAAGAAGGGCGGAAGAGTTAGGCATTCAATACTCTCCTCTCCCTCCCTACGAAGTTTTGCAGACTAAAGAAATTTCCGTAGAAGAATTGCAAACCGCCCACTATCTGTCCCGTCTTTTAGACGGATTCTATAATACACCTACATGGCGAAGTCTGACTCGTACCCTCATTTTGGATAATCCGCATTTCCTGCACGAGTTACTTGACCATCTAATACAGACAGATGTCATCGACACTCCTTTGAGTCTAGAAAAAAGGGGACTTATCCTCTATAATTTCTGCAAGAATCATTATCCCGATTACGTGACACAAGTCAGTATTGCATGGATAGAAGCCGGTATGTCGTTAAAGAAAATCCCCGCTGAAAAAGTAAAGACAAAACGCCAAGTTCCTCCCGATAATTGGGAAATTATATATGGCTCATATCGTGAGAACCTCCGGTTATGTTTTCTTCCTATTGACGAAGAAGGACATGGCTATTGGTTCGGATTTGAATCGGAGATTCAGAAGATAGAACCGGTATTTAAAGCAAAAAGATTATCTTAAATACAAAACATTAAAGAATGATAATAAGAACTATGAGTCCTGCAATGCTCAGAAAAAAAGTGGTTGTAATTATAACATCTATATTTTTCCACCTCATTTTTTCTCTCAATATCATTCAAGATTTATGAAAGATGAACCAATCAAGAAACTAGAACTTATCACTTAATACATAAAAAAACAGCTATATAGGTTTTGTTTCCATAGGTGCGACTGGACACGATAAATGTGCTTAATACACCTATACAAAAAAAGAAAAGTATTCTCATATTATGTAAAATAGCTATTATTTATTCATTACATAAAGCAGCATTTTCACTTTTTCACCGTCCATAGAATAAACTATACTAGCACACTATATGGACGCTTATAAATATCAGTTAGGTACTCTTTGTCTATTATTACTCCCCTTATCCGTAGCAGGACAAGAGTGGAGCAAACAAGATTCATTGAGGCTACAGCAAACATTAAATTCTGAGCAAGAAATCAGAATCAATAAGGTATTCGTAAAGAAGACAGAACAAAACATGTTATATCATACAAAACCCTTTGTTGACTTTGATCCAACATTACCGATTCTTAAATCAACAATCATATCTCCGAAATTACCTTTTCATACTCATAACATCTTTCGACAGACCAATTCTACTTTCTTACCCACTTATTCACGGCTCAAAATAAACAAAAATTTCACTCTGCATAGTAAAAGTAACTTTAGTGAAAGTTCAAACCACTTTCATATCCAAACTCAAATGGATTATAAGCTCTCTAAAAAATGGTTTCTTAGCATATATGGTAAACAAAATCTGGACACCCGAAGATATCGTGGACTTTCCTCTGAAGCAATACCAACCACACTAGGCAGCGACATTGTTTTAAAAGTAGGTAAAGGCTGGAAATTGAAAACCGGCGTACAATATCAATACAACACCATACAAAAAAGATGGGAATGGGTGCCTCAGATCTGTATTTCTTATGAATGGTAAAAAAGGAATCACATGATAAACGATTTCATTTTCCATTTATTCTCGTACCTTTGTAGTACGATTAAAAAACATCCTATAATAATGAAGAACTTTATCAAGGGATTCCGGTTTACTCCCTCCAATTACCCGGCTGAAGTAGAAGCGAAAATACAGAAATACAGAAAACAAGGTTACAAACTCCCACCGCGCAAAGTACTGCGTACTCCCGAACAACTGGAAGGAATCCGTGAGAGTGCCAAAATCAATACTGCCCTGTTGGATTATATTTCGGAGAATATCCGTGAAGGAATGTCGACTGAAGAAATCGATGTCATGGTATATGACTTCACTACAAAGCACGGTGCCATCCCTGCTCCTCTTAACTACGAAGGATTTCCTAAAAGCGTCTGTACCAGTATCAATGATGTGGTATGCCACGGTATTCCCAGCAAAACAGAAATACTGCAAAGCGGAGATATCATCAATGTAGATGTTTCTACCATTTACAAAGGATATTTCTCCGACGCATCCCGTATGTTTATGATCGGTGACGTAAGTCCCGAAATGCGCAAACTGGTTCAAGTGACTAAAGAGTGTATGGAAATAGGTATAGCCGCCGCACAGCCTTGGAAACAATTAGGAGATGTAGGCGCCGCTATTCAGGAACACGCAGAAAAGAACGGATTCAACGTGGTACGCGATCTTTGCGGGCATGGTGTAGGAATGCAGTTTCATGAAGCACCGGATGTGGAACATTTCGGACGCCGGGGAACAGGAATGATGATCGTTCCGGGCATGACCTTTACCATTGAACCGATGATAAATATGGGTACTTATGAAGTATTTGTTGACGAAGCTGACGGATGGACGGTATGCACAGATGACGGACTGCCCTCTGCCCAATGGGAGAATATGATTCTGATTACTGAAACCGGAAATGAAATTCTGACTTATTGATGGAACTGATTCTACTTATTGTTATTGCCGCATTAGCAGTAATCTCGATTGTACTATCACTGGCAAAAGGAAATAATCATGCGCAAGCGGAACAATTACAGGCAGCCTTGCGCCAGCAAATGCAAGAGAACCGCGAAGAACTAAACCGCAGTATCCGGGAACTTCGCATGGAAATGACCCAAACGCTGAATCAGAATATGCAACAATTGCAAGACGTACTGCATAAGAACATGATGACAAACGGGGAACTGCAACGCCAAAAGTTCGACACAATGGCACGCCAGCAAGAGGTCTTGATAAAATCGACTGAAAAGCGGCTGGATGATATGCGACTGATGGTGGAAGAAAAATTGCAGAAGACATTGAATGAACGCATTGGACAGTCCTTTGAAATCGTCCGCTCACAACTGGAAAATGTACAGAAGGGACTGGGAGAAATGAAATCTCTCGCACAAGACGTCGGTGGACTGAAAAAAGTATTGAGTAACGTAAAAATGCGCGGTACATTCGGTGAAGTTCAGTTAGGAGCATTGCTGGAACAGATGATGAGTCCGGAACAATATGACGCCAATGTGAAAACCAAGAAAAGCGGAACTGAATTTGTGGAATTTGCCATTAAGTTACCGGGTAAGGATGATGCGAACAGCACTGTATACCTGCCTATCGATGCAAAATTCCCGAAAGATGTATATGAGCAATACTACGACGCTTTCGAGGCAGGAGATACTGCATTGATGGAATCATCCGGCAAGCAGCTGGAAACAACCATCAAGAAAATGGCGAAAGATATTCATGACAAATATGTAGACCCGCCTTTCACCACAGACTTTGCCATTATGTTCCTGCCTTTTGAAAGCATCTATGCAGAGGTGATCCGAAGAACAAGCTTGGTAGAGACGCTACAAAAAGAATATAAGATTGTTGTGACGGGACCGACTACCCTTGGTGCTATATTGAACAGTCTTCAGATGGGATTCCGCACGCTGGCTATTCAAAAACGTACCGGAGAAGTGTGGACCGTTTTGGGAGCAGTTAAAACCGAATTCAGCAAATTCGGAGGACTACTCGAAAAGGTACAGAAGAACCTGCAAAGTGCCGGTGACCAACTGGAAGAAGTGATGGGAAAAAGAACCCGCGCTATTGAACGGAAACTACGCCAAGTAGAGCAATTGCCCCATGAGGAAAGTCAGAAAATTCTACCGATAGCGGATGACGGGGATGATGAATAAAACAAAAATTATAGACCTTTTAAAATGGTGTCACTATCCGGTCGGGATAGTGTCACTATGTTGATTGGATAGTGTCACTATGCCGGCTATATAGTGACACTATTTATAAACTAATTAGTTATCAGTTGAATAATTAATCTTCAATGCACTACATTCCCTTAGCACCTGCTTGATATCCGTCACGTATCCCATCTTACACCCCTTTTCTATCTTGAGGCCAATAACCAAACTTTCCGGATCAGCTTGCTTTGCACGTGCAGCAGTGACTTTCTGTTTCAATTCCGTTAAAGTAAAATCTTTCATTACTTCCTGCCCTTCCGAAGTGTGAAGTGTTACCACAATCCCACTGATTTTTTCCTCCATTGAAGGCTCTTTTAAGTTATGCTCCATTGGCAACTCTTTTAATCCATATCTTTTCGGAGACATTTCTATTAGAAGAATTGGAAACAACCGATCGAGATACTCTACACTTTTATCAGTCGATGCAGCTGACAAATCAGCACGAATTTGTTCAAATGCCACTTTTACTTCTTTGAGTATAGCAGTGAGTGCATCAAATGCAGTTTCAGTATCATACTGCAAGAAAATAACCGGAGGATCTTTCCTGTTGCTTTTCTCCCAAGATCCCAACAAATTCTTCACTATAATAGACTTCAACTCATCTACCGAACAATATTCATTATCAAATAATATCTTATTATGAGCATTAACCCAAAGTCCATGAGCCTGCTTCTCTTTTACCCGAGGAGGTGGATTTGATCCATTGACCAGTTTACTATACTTCTCTTCTTCCTTCCTGAAGAAAATCATTAAAGACACATAATCATCCGCTTCTTTCTGCTGAAGTTCAGACTGAATCTGTCGCGGAACTTCTTTCACTTCCGGCTGTGCAAACACATAAAGCGCTCCAGCCATCACAGGCACGGCAAGCAACAGCTTTAATCGTGCCCAACGATTGGTTCTTTCTTTTAACATCATAGTGATACGTTTTTTAAGTTTAGAGTGATTAAAGCCATTAGCCATAGAGTAGAGCCTTGTACCAACAGCTTTTTTCACCAGTAATAATTGATATTTAGTTGCATCGATGCCTGTATTAATTACGCCATTATCGGCTTCAAATTCATGTACTTCCTGCAACTCCCGTTTTAGTAGCCAAACGACAGGATTAAACCAATAAACAAGCAGGAATATCTGCATAAACAATAAGTCCAAAGTATGATGATTTCGTAAATGCATCGTTTCGTGGAGGAGTATTTCTTCGGACTGTTGAGAGTAGTCAGCTGCTGAAATAACAATATATTTACCCCAGCTAAATGAAGCAGTTGGCTGCTGAGGAATCACTAATACATAGTTTCCAAACTGTTTTTTCTCTGACGTACGAATCAACTGAATCAAACGACAAGTGGACAAAGACAACCAGATCAGTGTCACCAAAGCCCCCACTCCATATATAAAAGCTAAAGTCACAGGAATCCAATTCAAAGAGTTTATTTCCGGATTCTTTTCAGATATAAGAATAGGATCTTCCATCTGTTCCGGATTTAGAATGACAGACTCCGTACTTTGCAATATCTCGTGAATGGCATACAACGGAGTATACAAAAATGTCTCTTCAGTAGTTGTCAGCTCAATAAGTGGAAGCAAAGTACATCCTAACAACCCAACCAACAAAGTGATGCGGTTGAAACGGAAAAAAGTACTCCGGCTCATCAGCAGCTTAAAGAAAATATAAAAGACCACTAAGCAACATCCGGATTTCAGCAGATAGAATAAAAAGGCTCCCATTGTGTTTTCAGATTAAAAGTTGTTGTCCATAGAATAAAAATCGTATCTGTCCGATAGACCACAGAAAGATTACTTCTTCTTTTTACCTTGCTCTATATACTCTATCAACGATTTAAGTTCATCAACAGACATCCCTTCTTCTTCAATAAAAGAAGACACAACATTGATATAGGAATTATTATAATACTGGGAAACCACTTCTTTGAGTGCCGAACTCTTATACTCCTTTTCCGAAACAAGAGCATAATATTGATAAGTATTTCCGTAGGCTTTATACCCCACAAAACCTTTCTCCTCCAGCCCTCGAACAAGGGTAGAAACTGTATTATAATGCGGTTTCGGTTCATCATAGAATGATAGAAGTTCACGAACAAACATAGGTCCATGTTCCCAAAATATACGCATAATTTCTTCCTCTTTGACGGTCAATCGTTTCATCTGTTTCATAGTCTACATATTTTTTGTTCTTCCAATGGCACAAATATAATACTATTTTTCAAACAAACAACTAACACAATTAGTTAATCTACTAAATTAAGCAGTTGTTTAACTAATATTATTAGTAGATATCATTTTCACCTTATTATATATACAATAAAAAAAGGCATATCGTCTGGTTAATATCCGATATGCCTGAACGACTGATCTCTAATAATTATTTCTGCTTTCGGACAGGTAACACTATCCTGAGTACAATGTATCCTAATAACCCGGAAAGAATAGTCCCCGATAGCACTCCGAACTTAGCCTGATTCAACAGAACAGGGTCGTTTGCACCAAAAGAAAGATTGGCTATGAAAAGCGACACCGTAAAACCGATCCCTCCCAACAGGGCTATACCGGAAAGATTCTTCCAAGTCATACCCGGCGGCATTGGAGTGAGTTTTATCTTTATAACCAACCAGGTAAAGAAATAAATTCCCGCAAATTTACCAAACAGCAACCCTGCTGCCACTGCCATCCCTACACTTCCTACCAACTCACCGCCACCACTAAAGACAACGCCTGCATTGACAAAGGCAAACAACGGAAGAATCAGATAATTGACAGCTCCATGCAAATTATCCTCCAAAGACTGCAGAGGACTGATAACACGGTCGGAAGCAGATTCTACCTCTTTCAGTTTGGCAATCTGCTCATTAGTCAACACGATACTTCCCGATTCCACCACCGGGAAACCTGCAATTGTATGACGAATATGCTCGATATATTTTCCGACATCCAGACGGGGTTTCGCCGGAATGACAAACGCCAGAATAACTCCCGAAATAGTACTATGAATACCGGATTGCAAAAATAAATACCATATAACGACACCGATTACTAAAAAGAATATCTTATTGGTCGCCCCACGCTTTCCTATAAAATAAAGTAAAACGTAGAGCAATGCAGCTATCAGAATATACCCGTACGACACATGCGAACTATAAAAAAGAGCAATTACAAGAATACCTCCGATATCATCAACTACCGCAAAAGCCGTCAGAAATATCTTCAGGCTCAACGGCACACGGCTTCCCAACAGACTTAATACCCCTAACGAAAAAGCAATATCCGTTGCCATTGGAATGGCCAGTCCCTGACTTCCCTCACTGCCCGGAGGACAGATTGACATATAAACAATCACCGGAAACAGCATACCACCACAGGCAGCAATAAAGGGAAGCGCTGCCTTGCGGAAGGAAGAAAGCTCACCAACCAGCAACTCCCGTTTGATCTCCAGTCCTACCAGCAAGAAAAAGATGGTCATCAGCCCGTCATTGATGAACTCGATCATCCGCAGGTTCTCTCCGCCATGCGAAAGCAGATTGAAATTACCGATCTGCAAATGAAGTTCATGCAAAAGGAACTCCTGATAAACCGGAGCAACCGGAGAATTGGCAATGATAGCAGCCGCTATTGCCGCTACAAACAAGAGGATACTCGCCGCGATATTCATTGACGAGAAATTTCGCATTGTACGCAAAATTGTCATAATGAAAGGTGTTTATAGTATTTGATCCGCAATATATGGATTTTTTTAATCACTATAGCTCCTTAAAGCCAAGTTTTTCACCCAAAGGACAAATATTCCTGTCAGAATAAGATTCAACACCAATGTAAGTACGGAAATGACCAGTGCCGGACCGCCGAGATTATAACCCAATGCAATAAATATAATTCCGGCACCTACCTCACCGCGGGTAAACATACCAATGGAAAGGGCCAGTCGCTCACTCAACTTCCGGTCACGATAGAAGAACATCGGACAAAGTTTGCCTATATTCGATAAGAAAGAGACTATGACAACATGGAACAAAATCATTCCCCAGGACATCATCTCCTGCGAACCTGTCACCGAATGCGTTCCTGCATGAGTTTCCGCAAAGTTAACTCCGATAAAATGAGGCATACTCATACCTACCAGGAACATAAACAGGAAGGAGATTCCGGTAGAGACTTTTCGTTCTACAGGAGTATCGTGCTCTTTATGCTTCATGATCATACCCAATACAAATGCCGGCAACAGGACTTCGATATGGATACTTCCTTCTTCTCCATACAGCTCTTTACTGCCGAAATAAAGTATCTGCGTAGCCAAAAATATGATAACGGAATAGAAGAGAATAGCTTTCCAATCCTGCCGCCAGTTATACTTATTCAGTTGTTTCCATCCAATGGACAACAGCATAAATACGATAACCACCACAATAATCAGCTGCCAACGCAAACCAATCATCATGATCTGAAGAGGGATCATCAAAAGAATAGTATCCAGGTCATCAAAAATAGCCAGGACCTGAATCTTCTTATATATCCAGCTGGACTTTAACCCGATAGCCGCCAACATCGTAAACAAGATGCCGGCCGACGTAGGTGCGGCAAAACGACTTAGCAACAGATTCTCTTTCCAAGCCTCCCAACTGTTCCAGTAATCAGGCGGAAGAAGCACGAATACATAATAGATAGCAATCATGAACCAAGGCAGGGCAGCTGTAGCCATCGCTATAAAATAATCCTCGGCATAACTTTTCCAGCGGACTTTGTCGAGCACAAACTCCCGACCCACATTAATCATTATAAAACTAAGACATACATAAAGTAGTATATTCGACAGGACCTTAACAGTTCCATATCCTTCTCCCGCTATCATCGGGAGGAATTGTGAAATGACGAGCCCCAACATCAGGAAGCCCGAAAAAGACAGAACTTTTCTCATATTTATAGTTGTTTGTTTCAAAAAAGGTGATTGCCAAGGAAAGCTCTGCAGACAGAAGACAATCACCTGGTGTATTAAAAAACTAACCGCAAGCCGATTTGTTCAGAATAACTCTCTGAAAAATCGCTTGCGGTTCATTTTTTAATCCAGCTTCAGTACGGCGAGGAAGGCTTTCTGCGGCACTTCCACATTACCGATTTGTTTCATTCGTTTTTTACCTTTTTTCTGCTTTTCAAGCAGTTTACGTTTACGGCTTACGTCACCACCATAACACTTCGCAGTTACATCCTTGCGAACTGCCTTAATAGTTTCACGAGCTATAATCTTAGCCCCGATAGCTGCCTGAATAGCGATTTCAAACTGCTGGCGAGGGATTAATTCTTTCAGTTTCTCACACATCCGGCGTCCCATATCATACGCGTTATCGAAGTGAATCAGCGTAGAAAGCGCATCGACCGGTTCACCATTCAACATGATGTCCAGTTTCACCAACTTGGAAGGACGGAAACCATTGGGATGATAGTCGAACGACGCATATCCTTTCGAAATACTCTTCAACCGGTCATAGAAGTCGATCACGATTTCACCCAAAGGCATGTTATAATATATTTCCACACGATTACCGGAAATATACTCTTGTTTCAAGAGTTCTCCACGTTTCCCCAGACAGAGGGTCATAATCGGGCCGATATAATCGGTAGTCGTAATAATAGACGCTTTGATATAAGGTTCTTCAATATGGTCGATCAACGTCGGATCAGGCATACCACCAGGGTTATGCACTTCTTTCATATTACCTTGTTTATCATATATATTATAAGATACGTTAGGCACGGTAGTAATCACATTCATGTCGAATTCACGATCCAGACGTTCCTGTACAATCTCCATGTGAAGCAATCCGAGGAAACCGCAACGGAAACCGAAGCCCAGTGCCAGTGAAGATTCCGGCTGGAAAGTCAGCGAAGCGTCATTCAACTGCAATTTTTCCAAAGAAGCACGCAGATCCTCAAAATCTTCCGCCTCAATCGGATAGACTCCGGCAAAAACCATTGGCTTCACTTCTTCAAAACCCGCAATCGCTTTATCACACGGACGGGCAACGTGAGTAATGGTATCTCCCACTTTCACCTCTTTCGAGGTCTTGATACCCGATATAATGTAACCTACATCGCCCGTACGAAGTTCGTTACGTGGAACCAGTTCCATTTTCAGTACACCTACTTCATCGGCATCATACTCTTTTCCGGTATTAAAGAACTTCACTTTATCTCCCTTGCGGATTACTCCGTTTTCGATCTTAAAGTAAGCGATAATGCCACGGAAGGAGTTGAATACAGAGTCAAAAATCAATGCCTGCAACGGAGCTTCCTCATCACCTTCGGGATGTGGAATGCGTTCGATAACAGCTGCGAGGATTTCCTCCACGCCCATTCCGGTCTTACCGGAGGCACGAATAATCTCATCACGCTTGCAGCCCAACAGTTCTACGATTTCGTCCTCTACCTCTTCGGGCATGGCACTTGCCATATCACATTTATTGATAATAGGGATAATTTCGAGATCATGCTCGATAGCCATATACAGATTGGAGATGGTCTGTGCCTGCACTCCCTGCGATGCGTCTACGATAAGCAGTGCGCCTTCGCAAGCAGCAATGGAACGGGATACCTCATACGAAAAGTCCACGTGTCCCGGAGTGTCAATCAGGTTAAGGGTATACTTTTCACCCTTGTAGTTGTACTCCATCTGGATAGCATGGCTCTTGATGGTGATACCTCTTTCCTTCTCCAAATCCATATCATCAAGCATCTGCCCGTTAGTCACCTGAATAGTGTTGGTAAACTCCAACAAGCGGTCTGCCAGGGTTGATTTACCGTGGTCAATGTGGGCAATAATGCAGAAATTTCGTATATTCTTCATTCTGAATTCTTATTATTTTGTCTTTTTGGTGTGCAAAGATACGTAAATGGCGGAATATAAAAAAATGCGTTGATAACATTATAATCATGTACCAACGCATTTTTTTATTGCTTAAGTGAGTTACTCGCTTAGATCAATTTGATGAAGAGTTCACCTTCTACTTCTTCAGCAGAAACTTTATCTTCTCTCAATAACCAGCCAAGGCCGAGGAACAAATCTTTGTCAACCAATTTAGTTGCTTTTTTCAGTTGCTTGGCAGTCATTCCTTCTGTTTCATTCAGTGCATTCCAGATATTACCTGCGATTACACCTGCTTTTTCTTTCAACATTTGCTTTTGAAATTATAGTTAGACATGCTTTAAAAATCATCCGGCCCGAAAGCTTTCAGATTTTATTTCGGGGACAAAGATAGTTATTTTTATGTTATATAACACTTTATTGAATATTTTTTTGCTGATTTTGTAATAAAAAAGCATTTTATCCCCTTATTTAGGGTGTTTTTCGAGGTATTCTACCCAAATTCTTGCCGCTTCTTCCACCATTTTAGCACACGGTCGTTTGCTATAATATTGAGTATTACGTTCTTCGGGAACAGTCGAAATCGGCTCTTTTTTCTTTAATCCCAACAATTCTCCGCAAATCAACGACCCGTTGCGTTTTTTAAATTCGGCAGCCAATTCCTGCACTACCGCATAGTTTGCAGCTTTTCCTTCACGATCTGTCGCTTCGGTAGCTCCGGTTTCCAGTCCGGCTATCAGGAACAGTCCGCAAGCAGCCCCGCATGTCTCACGCATCCGCCCGATTCCTCCGCCAAAAGAGGCTGACATACGCACTGCCTGCTCCTGTGTGAAACCATACATATCGGCAAATGCAGCTACTACAGACTGCGAGCAGTTATATCCGCTCTTAAAAAGTTCTACAGCTTTTTGTATTCTATCTTCCATGCTATTTTCTGTTTTTATTCTATTTCCAAAGCCATTGGACAATGATCTGAATGTACGGCATCGTTCAGTATGCTGGCACTTTTCAGCATCGGACGTACCGGCTCACTGGTCATGCAATAGTCAATCCGCCAGCCCTTATTCTTGGCACGCGAATTAAAACGATAGCTCCACCACGTATACTCCTGTTTCTCCGGATAGAGCAGACGGAAAGAATCAATAAATCCTGCAGAAAGGAAACGAGTCATCCATTCCCGTTCTTCGGGCAGGAAGCCGCTTTTCGTGGCATTCCGGACAGGATCATGAATATCAATCGGCTCATGACAGATATTATAGTCACCGCAAAGGATAAGGTTCGGACGAGTCTTGCGCAGCTCTGTCACATATTTCTGAAAGTCTTCCAGCCACACCATTTTAAATGCCTGCCGTTCGTCTCCGCTCGTTCCCGAAGGATGATAAACACTGACTACGGACAAGTCGCCAAAATCCGCACGGATAAAACGCCCTTCATTGTCATAAGCTTCTATCCCCATACCATATTCCACATGATCGGGTTCCTGCTTAGTAAGGATCGCCACACCGCTGTATCCCTTCTTTTGTGCAGAATAGAGATAAGCCTTGTAACCCAAAGCTTCAAATACTTCTGCCGGATATTGGTCCGGCTGTAGTTTTGTCTCTTGCAGACAAAGAATATCCGGATTCTCCTGCACCAGCCATTCCGGCAAACCTTTAGAAACGGCAGCACGAAGCCCGTTCACATTATAAGTAATAATCTTCATCATTTTATAGTTTATAGATTTATGTTCGTTTTATGAAAACAGCAGCATTATATTCAATGCCGAAACAATGACTGCAATAGCATATAATACAAAAGTACTCCAACGGCTATTGACATAATTCCCCATTACCTTTCGGGATGAAGTCAACCCTACTTGCAGGAATACCGTGAAAGGCAACTGAATACTCAATATCATCTGCGAAATCAGTAATCCCTTGAATGGATCGCCAATAAAGAAAATCAGCAACAGCGCAATTCCCAACGAAAGGATTACTCCTACCTGCGAGTGACTGTCTTTAATATGATATGACTCTCCAAAGATACCTGCAAAGATAGAACCTGCCGCCATTCCGCTTGTTATAGTGGACGAAATACCTGCCATCAACAGAGCCAATGCGAATACGATTGCCGCATTACTTCCCAACAAAGGTTCAAGCAGTGATTTGGCTTGTTGCAATTCTTCCACCTGAATGCCGCTTTTAAAGAAAGTAGCAGCAGCCAGCAGAATCATAGCACTGTTAATTGCCCAGCCAACGATCATCGAGAAAAGCGTATCGAACAACTCGTATTTCAATACTTTCTTGATAGACGCATCGTCTTTCTTATTATACTCGTGACTCTGTATTACTTCCGAATGCAGAAACAGATTATGAGGCATCACAACCGCTCCCAGCACACTCATAATAATCAGCATACTACCCTTCGGGAAAGCAGGCGTCACCCAACCCATCGTCGCAGCCGGCCAGTCTATTTCTACCAGAAACAATTCATAAATAAATGAAAGACCGATCACCGAGACAAAAGCAATAATGGAACGTTCTATCTTTTTATAGGAGTTGGTAAAGAGCATGATGGAGACAAAAAGTGTGGTCAGCACCGCCCCCCACATAATAGGCATATCAAACAGCATCTCCAATGCGATGGCTCCTCCCAGAATCTCAGCCAATGAAGTAGAAATAGACGCCAATACCGCCGTACCCAAAATAGGACGGGATACCCATTTAGGAGTATATTTCGTAGCGGCTTCCGAAAGGCAAAGCCCCGTAACAATCCCCAAGTGAGCAACATTATGCTGGAGGACAATCAACATGATAGTGGATAAGGTGACCACCCAAAGAAGTGAATAGCCGAACTCGGAACCTGCGGCAAAATTTGATGCCCAGTTGCCCGGATCAATAAATCCGACAGTTACCAAAAGTCCGGGACCAATATATTTAAAAACATCCAGTCCGCCCAAATAACGTTTATGATCTTTCCGTTTCAAGTCTTGAAAAATATTCTTCATCATTGCATAATAGTTTATTCAGCACAAATATACTTATAAATAACGACCGAAGGTCGATTTTGGTTCAAAATACCGACAAATAGGGAAAGGTACGGCACAATAAAAAACCTCCGGCAAAATGAATTGCCGGAGGCCAGTGTATATTTTATAAAGGGAGACTTCCGTTAATATCCCATTTCATGCAGTGCATGGCACAACTGATCGGGACAGGACGTCGGTCTGCCACTGCAACGTACTCCTTCAAGTTTCTTGATAACCTCTTCTACCTTCATTCCCTTTACCAGACGTGAAAGTCCCTGAAGATTTCCGTTACATCCTCCCCAAAAGGCAACTTCCTTCACAACTCCATCTTCTACATTCAGTTCGATGTTTGTGCTGCAAGTACCCTGGGTTCTATAAACATATTCCATAATCCACTTACTCCTCGTTTCCGCCTTCTTCCGGCTTCATGTTTGTATAAACAGTCTGCACGTCATCAAATTCTTCAAGACGTTCTATCATCTTATCTAAAGTTTCGCGTTGTTCCGGAGTTACCTCTTTCAGATCGTTCGGGATATAAGTAAAATCACCGCCGACATCCTCGAAGCCACACTCTTCAAGATGTTTCTGAATAGCGGCATAGCTCTTAGGATCACCGTAGATAGTGATTGTTCCTTCTTCGTCATCCTGTTCGTACTCATCTTCTACGTCGTAATCAATCAGATCAAGGATCAGTTCTTCCATATCCATGCCGTCCTTTATCTTGAAAGTGAACATACATTTATGGTCGAAAAGGAAAGCCAATGATCCCATTGTTCCGAGGTTACCACCAAATTTATTGAATACAGAGCGTACATCGGCTACCGTACGAGTCGTATTATCAGTCAGCGTATCTACAAAGACAGCAATTCCGTGAGGACCGTATCCTTCGTAAGTCATGCTCTTGTAGTCGCTCTGATCCTTACCCATTGCATTCTTAATCGCACGTTCGATATTGTCCTTCGGCATATTCTCACGCTTACAAGTAGCGATGACCGAACGCAGTGTCGGGTTATTTTCCGGTTCCGGACCACCCGCCTTCACGGCAATAGCGATCTGTTTACCCAGTCTTGTAAATGTTTTAGCCATGTGGCCCCATCTTTTCAGCTTTGCGGCTTTTCTATATTCAAATGCTCTTCCCATTGGTTTGTATTAATTTTGAATTGTGAATTTTAAATTTATCTCAATTTTGCATTCAGCTTATCTTCCAGATTCTTCACCAGTTTAGACATGATCTTATCGATCATCTTATCGTTCAGCGTCTGAGTTTCATCCTGAAGCAGGAAGCTGACCGCATACGATTTCTTACCTGCTTCGATGTTCTTACCTTCGTATACATCGAAGAGTTCCACTTCTTTCAGCAGTTTCTTTTCTGTATCGTAAGCGATTTTTTCGATTTCGGCAAACTGTACGTTCTTGTCGAGCAACAATGCCAAGTCACGCTTCACAGCAGGGAATTTGGAAATTTCCTTGTAGCTGATCTTCACTGAACGGATAGCCTTCATCAGTTCTTTCCAGTTCAAGTCGGCATAATACACCTCATTATCTATATCGAATGCTTTCAGCAGTTTCTTCGTCACAACACCGAAAGAGGCAAGACGCTTCCCCCCCTTGGTATGAACAGAAAGTGCGGTAGCGAAAATATCGTCAGTCAGATTGCCAACTACCAGGTTGTGCAAATCCAGTCCCAAACGTTTCAATATATTTTCTACATAAGCCTTCAGTTCGTATACCGAACTGTTTTCATCCGGGTGTGCCCATGAATTAGCGACTTTCTTTCCAGTCACCCACAAACCCAAGTGATAGTCTTCCGAATAGGTAGCCAGTACTTTTTCTGGATTCTTCTTGTCCGCATCGAAGTAATAGCAGTTACCGAATTCGAAGAATTTCAAATCGGCATTCTTGCGGTTTGCATTGTGAGCGATGCTTTCCAGTCCACCGAACAGCAATGTCTGACGCATACAGTTCAGATCGGCACTCAGTGGATTCAGCAGCATCACCAGATGGTTGGATGGATAGTTCTCCAGACCGTCGTAGTAAGCGGCACGAGTCAGAGAATTATTCAGTATTTCATTGAAGCCACAGCCAACCAGCTGTTCTGCAACCAGATTCTGTAATTTGTTTGATTTATCATGCTCACCCTTGGTTGTCAGACTGGAGTTCAGCGTAGTCGGGATTTCTACATTATTATATCCGTAGATACGTAGAATATCTTCGATCACATCGCAATCACGCTGTACGTCTACACGATAAGGAGGAACGGCTAATGTCAGTCCGTCAACTGTCTCATTCATGATTTTCATTTCCAGGCTGGTAACAATGCTCTTGATCGTTTCCACGGGAATCACTTTACCAATCAGCGAATTTACTTTCTCATAAGAAAGTTCTACCATAAAGTCTTGTGGAGCTGCAACGCAAACATCCTTAATTTCGGATGAGATAGTGCCACCGGCCAGTTCTTTCACCATCAGAGCAGCCAGTTTCAGACAATAGATTACTCCGTTCGGATCGATGCCACGTTCGAAACGGAAAGAAGCATCCGTATTCAGACCGTGACGACGGGCAGTCTTACGCACCCATGTAGGATGGAAATAAGCGCTTTCGATAAATACATCTGTCGTAGCTTCCGTAGAACCGGAATCCAGTCCGCCGAATACACCGGCAATACACATCGCTTCTTCTTTGTTGCAGATCATCAGATCGCGTTCGTTCAACTTGCGTTCCACTTCATCCAATGTGACGAATGGAGTGCCTTCCGGCAATGTCTTGACAATTACTTCATTGCCTTTTATCTTTCCGGCATCGAAACAATGCAATGGCTGACCGAAAGCATGAACGATATAATTAGTAATATCCACTACATTATTAATAGGACGTACACCGATCAAGCGCAATTTATTCTGCAACCATTCGGGGCTTTCCTTCACAGTAACGCCTTTCACCGTAACGCCGGCATAGTGAGGACAGGCTTCGCTGTTTTCAACCACTACTTCGATATCCAAATCATGATTTTCCACCTTAAATCCATCTACAGATGGACGTTGCAAAGTAGCCTGCTTGCCATTCTGAATCAGGTAAGCATACAAGTCGCGGGCCACACCATAGTGTGAGCAAGCGTCTGCACGGTTAGGAGTAATATCTACTTCGAGTACGTAGTCACTCTTGATATTATAATAGTCTTTGGCGAGAGTACCCGGAACAGCTTCAGCCGGCAACACGATGATTCCTGCATGATCAGTACCAATACCGATTTCGTCTTCTGCACAAATCATCCCTGTAGATTCTACACCACGGATTTTTGACTTCTTGATAGTAAAGCATTCATCACCGTCATAAAGTTTGGTACCCAAAGTGGCAACCACTACTTTCTGTCCGGCAGCTACATTCGGAGCACCGCATACAATCTGTACAGGTTCGCCGTCTCCCAGATTGACGGTAGTGATATGCAAATGGTCGGAATTCGGATGTTCTTCGCAAGTCAGCACTTCACCGATTACGAGTCCTTCCAAACCACCCTTAATGGTTTGCACTTCTTCTACACCACCTGTTTCCAAGCCGATTGAGGTCAGCGCAGCAGCCGTTTCATCGGGGGTCAAATCAAAGTTGACATACTCTTTCAGCCAGTTATAAGAGATATTCATATAATTAAATTTTTATTGTTTCTCAAAAAGTTTCGCAAAGTTAATAAGATTTTTCGGTTGACATAGAACGATTTGAGAGAAAATTGTCAAGAGAAGCTAAACTAACAGGACCTGACTGTATTATTCCCCAATAAATTCATGGTGGGTGACAAAGTGGCAGAAAAATAAAGGGGTATTCACATATATATGGGAAATTAATTAATTCTATTTTATAATTCCATTTTTATTTCATTAATTATTTATTTTCCTATTATATATTCTCAGATAGAGGTATTTTCTTGTCATTTTTGCCACCAGTCTCCATCAGAACTCTCCTAAGCTATATTTAATAAAAAATAATCGACCGCTCGATTGGAGTAAATCAAGCGGTCGTTTCTATCTGTTCAACCGTATCTTTTAAACTAATGGAGCGGTCGTTTTTGTTCAATCAAGCGGTCATTCTCGCCTAATCGGCCGTAGTATCTTCAGATTAAAATTCATAAATGACCCAAATAGCATCATACCTGTCATCTATCTTCAGCAATGATTTAGAAGATTATGCACTGATACGTTTGTAGAAATAAGATTCTTTTGCCAGTTGATCTTTTTGAGTCTTTTTACATCTTTTTTTACTAGCTTCTTCACTTTAGCACTCCATGTTTTGGCTACAAATTGGTGCAGCAATACCCATTCGATAGAACAAACAATCTAATTTATGTATTTATTATTACATATAGAAAATCATGCATCTACCATTTGTTTTTATCAGTCAAAGAATAATAACGTACCCAATCCACACACATTTCTACCGGCAGCTCCTTCAGATCGACTTCACCGACCCATCCACCACCAAGCTGCATATCTATCAGCAGATAAAAAGAGTGTCCGCTATAAGGAAACTGTCCTTTCTTATCGGTTCGGATGCGTGGATAGGTAAAAGTATGTATATCGTTGACATAGAAAGACAGGCTGTCCCCGTAGATTTCTACAGCAAATACATTATAATCATCCGGTTTTATCGGTCCGGTCGAGGAAGCAGCAGGGTTGTCCTTAATACCCTGATATTCCGTATAATCCGAATGAACAGTCTGGTAAACAAAATGATCGTAATTGAGCCTTTCCATGATATCTATTTCTCCTCCCTGCACCCATTCGCCATCTTCCGGAAGCATCCAGATAGCAGGCCAGGCACCACGTGCGGCATTCAACTTGGCACAGACTTCAATACGCCCCTCCGAGAAAAGTTTCTTTCCGCAGGTATAGACACCTCCGGTAAGATAAGGGAGTGAATCGCCGGATAAGTCCTGATTCACAATTCCCCGCAAAATCAGATTTCCTTTCCGCATATCAAAACAAGAATCCAAATCCGTCATTTTCTTATTCCAGTCGGATCTTCCCCTCGGAATCTTACTCCATACATGGGTATCGAAGCCTCTCTTCTGATTGAAATTTTCCTGCCAAACCAGCTTCCACCTGGCAGATGAAACTTTCCGGCTACTTCTGCATGACATAAGTACTGCTCCGGTGCACAACAGGAGCATAAAAATAAAAGCAACTCTCTTTTTCATATTCGTGTATTTTTATATCTCAGTATTAGTTGATATCAATCGTAAAATACTGCTTCCCGTTCCTGTAAACAAAAATCTGTTCTTCTCGTCCCCTCGTCCGGTCTCTCAGCCATAGCAGTGCATTTTTCGGTACGGAATAATACAGCTTTCTGTCCTCGCCGGCTATTTGAGTTCCCAAGGACTTCCAGCCATTGATTCCGTTTTGGTAAAACAGTTCATAGCAATCACCGGGCCAGACATAATTATCATCGTTGCGGGGAGCAAAACCTATTTTGCCAATAGAAGACTCTCTCTCTAATTGATAGATGACTGAGGACGATTTTTCCTTATCGGTAGCCAGAAAATAGGTAATGATATTGCCGTCCGTTATATTGTCCATATCATATACGGGCATTACGTCATTCATTCTATGCAAAGGTATTTTCATGGTACACAGTGTATCTTCATACAATGCTAGTTCTGCCAGTTCCATCTGTGTGCCTGCCGGAGGTGAATAACGAATATATCTATACTTATTAGAAGTATTCAGCGGGTCCAGCCGGTAGTAGTTGGTAGCCAGCGTATCTTCAAACTCATACAACAAGTCCGCCTGTCTGAAAGACGGATCGTTCGCTCCTTCAATCCTGACTCCAATAATCGCCCTGTACGACCATTCAAAGATTCGGGGTTTCATCGACATCTTCCTTGTCAAAACCACTTTTTCCCAATTCTCGATATTCACATCGAGCACTTCCGCTTTCCCATTTTTGAAGATAAAAGGGTACCCTGCCGAATGCTGCTTTTCACCGTCAAACCGGAGTACATGATAAATGATGTCCGGCTCCAGATGATGGAATGTGACCTTATCCCCCTCTCTCTCCGCCATATCGACAAGAATCCATCTGTTAGGGTTGAAAACACCCAGATAGATATATTGATCCTTCGTCTCCACAGGAACCGTCACCTCATTCTCACCAAAATAATTCACGGTCACATCTTTCACGCAACGGTTTCTGAAGAAGAACGGAACCTTAGTGTCCGTCACATCAGTAGCAGGAGTCGAAATGTCCTGTTCACCAAAACAGTAGCGATACACTTTCCCCTTCTTTCTGCCATCCGAATGAGGCATTTCCCGTGTCGGCTCCAATTCTTCAAAATCAAACACGATAAAACGTCCGGTCGTATCCCGTAAAGTATTCCACGAATGATAGTGCTGATAGTCGGGAGAATATCTGAAAAACTCAGTAGCTACCGGTATTCCACAGGCGCGCATGGCGTATTGCGTCAAATCGCATGACTCCCGGCAATAACCAAGCGGACGATGAAACAGCAGCAGCGCATCCAGATGTGGGACATTGATATCTGTGAAGTAATAAAAATCTTTCTTGCGTAACTCTTTGCATACGACATGACAGGCTTCTACGACGTCCTCTCCCTGATAGACCGAGTCCAATACAGAAGCATAATAATCGTGATATAGCTTTCTCCATGATGTCAATGGTTCGTCAGCTATCCGATACGGTAATATCAGTTCGCAGAAATCATCAAACGTCAGATTCCTGTTCCACGGATATTTCTTCCAGACATCAAATGCCAAGTCTATGTTCTCAATCAGGTATGCGGCAGTAATGACTTGCGCGTCATATACTTTGGGCAGAGAATAGAACGGTTCCTTTTTCATGTCTTTGATAAGTCCTACCGGAAGACTGTCTTGTGTCAGCAAGTTGCGTACGGAGTCCAGCTGCCATCCTTCATAAGTATACCAATGTGGCATATTCCGCATCAAGAAGCGAGCCGCTTCCAACTTTTGAGGATCACTGCTATAATGTGCAAGTACTTTTTCCAATTCCGCCCGGTTATCTCCCGCAAAGGTCAATGCCTGTTCCAGTCGTCTGTCACCCGTTGAACACGAGATGGTTATCAGGAGGACAAGCACAAAGGATATGACTAGATTTATGTTTTTCATGGCAACTTTCTGTACTTTCTTCATTCTATCTATTATTCAAGCTCATAAAAGACCAAACAAATAGATTCATCTCGCAGATTTTTTATTTGTTCCTTGATCTTCTTGTCTTTTATATAGTGCAGAGAACGCAATTCTTCGCCTTTCATGTAGGAGACAAAGTCATTCTTATAAGCATGATATATTACATTAAAGGGGAGCATTTTCTCTTTTTCATCCGATGAATACAGATAATAATTACCTTCTCTTGACGACTTATCAAATAAGAAATATCCTAAAGTTATGCCATATTTATACTGTAACAGCACTTTTGTATCAGTTTCATAAATTCCGCCAAATCCGGTAAAATACCCTTGTTGGTCTAATCTTAATAAATCTCCACTATAAGACGGAGTATGTGACCTGATTTGATCTTTAGATGCCATTTTCTGAGTTGCTTCGATAATATACTTCGGATGGAAAGATGGTAGTACTGGTGAATATGTATATATTGTGTCACACAATGGCATAATTAGATCAATATCTTTACCTGTATTTGCCATTGGATGCCAAGAAAAAGGATATAGATAGTTATCCGTAGTTATCGGCCGATATGAAAAATAGTGTCCGACAACCTCTTTCTTGTCCAAATCGAATAAGAAATAAGGGATCTCATTACCCATTCCCATCCCATTATTGCTCAGCAATTTGTTATCATAAGCCAACAAAGTCTGATAACTCCATTTAAAAGTTCCCCGAGGAACAGTGTCCGTAAATATATAGTCTCCCCAAAAATTGTAGTTAATCAATTTTCTGCTGGTACAATCTATAATGGTAATCTGCTTCTTCTTGTTATCAATATAAAATGTACTCAGTTCATTATATTCATCTTCTCTTTTTCCTTTTTTCCCAATCTGTGCTATCAACTCCCCGTTTAAGGTGTAGGTATAAAGTTTTTCAGGTGTTTGGATGAATATATAATCGTCATTCATATCTAATTTCTTAATATAATCTATCCGTTGGTGAAACGGAACTTTTTTCAGTTCTACAATTCTTATATTCTTGTAAGCGAGTGGTTCTTGCAAAGGGTCATTGGGAGAGTTGAGACAATGTATCTTTATCCCTTCCGGTTCTTTTTCTACGGGAGTAGATGGCATGGCGGTGATGCTGCATGCAATCAGGGTTAGTGTGAAGATTAGTTTCATAATGACTTTATTAAATGGATATTTTCTTTTTTATTATTTCCAGATATTTCTGAGTTTGACTAAGAATCTCTTTGTGTGGGATAAATGTACAATCCGTTTTCAAATTTTTATCTAATAAAAAGAAATAAGGAATATTTAGTGTATCTAAAGGAATGATTGAAGATTCTATTTTAAAAAGACGATGGCTAACATTACACGTTTTTTTAAACTCTTCAAAATATCTTTTATTAGTGTAATCTATTAAGAAAATCACTCTTTCATTACTTAGTTTTTGTAATAGAGGCGTAATGACTGTTATACAAGCCTGGCAATTTTGTTGTGATAGACGTATGACTAAAGTTTTATCTTTTATCACATCTGACAGATGAATCTTTTCTTTTCCATTTTCCAACAATAACATGCTATTTTTTAATGTTTCTCCTTCATTTGCATAACAAGTATTTATATCTTCCTTTAATGTAGCGATTTTAAAGGCATCACTCTCGTGCTTCTGATTAGAATCATATTGCAAATCAGTTAACACTTTAAGAAGTTTTTGCTGTTTTTTATTTTGCATAAAATAAAGACATGTCGTCCCAATACAACATAATACTGAGGCTATGATAACTATATTTTTCATTTTTGCCATTATTTGTTTTAGAAACAAGAAACCGTGCAAAGTTTTCAATACTGAATAGGAAAACTTTGCAAACGGTTTCAATGATTACTTTTTCATTTTTTGTATCAGTATAATCGGGTTGGATTCACTTCCGTCTGTTTTAGCCAGTTTTAGGAATTTTTGCCGCAACTCTTCTGTATAGAAATGTGTATCATTTGACTCTAATTGTTCTAGTGTACCTGGGAAATTCCAATAATCTGCATTATAGCATTGAATTATTCGTTCATCCTGAATAATGACCCCTGCGTCATTTGATTGAATTTGTAAATTTCCCAGTTTTACATTTTGCAAATGTTTCGTCGTATGAATTTCACCAGTTTCTTTATTATATATAGCTATATAGTTATTTTCAGAATCCCCAAATTGTAAAAACACATACTTATTTGACTGTAAAATTCTATCTATTCCCGTTACATAATTATCACGGATAGCAGTCCGAAGAGCTATAGTTCCATCCCCTTCAATAAATTGCTTAGGAAGACGTCTATCTCCAAAATCTATTTTATACAAAAGAGAGATTTCCTCATCTTTTATCATGTATAACTCATCATAAGGAAAGAAACACAATAATGCCTCATTTCCTAATTGAGCATAAGAAACCTCACCAAACCCTTGATTGTTTTTGGGTTCGTCAAAAGGAAAAAACTTTTCTATTTTATCAGAGCTATTGAGATCAATGGTAAAAAGTTTATAGAACCCCTCCTTAGTATTACTAGAATTAGGCAAATAAAGTTTATCATTCATACAGAATAATTCTTCGGCCCAAATATTACCTATACCTTTATCACGTATAAATTTACCGGATGCATCATAAAATAAAAATTTCCCCATGTAATGGTCAAATAATATCACGTCAGTTCCATGCACTGTAAAATAAGATATATTTGTATATTCACCCGGACCACTTCCGACGGAATGGATTTTAGTCCTCAATTTACCAGACATATCAAAGACAAATATACTTTTACTAATATTATCTGCGATATAAATTAAATTGTTCAGGCAAATGAGTTTTGTAATTTCTCCAATTAAGCAACTGTCATTAGTCTCTAGATGGAACATTAAAACGCTATCCTCTACCATTGGAGAATAATCTATAACATTGCTTACATGCTTCCAATCTATTTTCAACAAATTAGCATCAGAATTTAATTTTTTTTCCACCTTGCTAGTACAGCTTGATAATATAATTATCAATAACAAAAGAATACACTTTTCTGCATTTCTCATGGCATTATCAAACTAATTAATTTGTCGTTTGGCAGGTATATGCTGTACAACCATTACCATCTCTAGGGCATTTATCTCTCATTCCCTCTGTTTTACTTGACACCCAATCTCCCCCTAATGAAGCCTCTTTCTCTGTGTACACAATTCGACCACTTATATGTACATTACGATATAATATACAATTATCAGGTTTACCCCTCAGAGTCTCATAAAAGAATTTACCAGAGCCATGATCATTACTTTCTTGATCTTCTCCATCACCATTCTCACTAAGAGCATCAATAGAAGTCATTGTTAAATCATAGACATGATTTGCCTCTAATACAGTGATAACATTAAATACAGCTACAGCACTTATCATAAGAGCAGCAACAACATAAATCATTTTCTTTTTCATTTTCGTGAAATTTTAATTAGTTAGTAATTGGTTATTTAGTAATGAATTCATTTCCATACGCATTTCATGTATCGCCTTAGAGTCAACTTTTGGCTCTTTGGATAACACAATATTTATCATCTCTTTCATTTCCGTTTCATGGAAGAAAGATGGTTCTGCATAAAGTTTAGCCAATAAATAGTAAGGATAAATACGGATTGGCAGCAGTTGTGTAGATACTTTATAGCATTTCTCTGCATCAACAAAGTTTCCTGATGCTTGATAGCATTGTCCTAGCAGGTTGTAAATATTAGGATGACAACTTACTAAGTTAGCTCTTTTCAAAACAGTAATTGCTTCATCGTATCTTTTTTGAGCAAACAAACTGTTTGCGTATTTCATCAAGAAATTAAAGTTATGCTTAAAGGAGTCATATAATCTACTATATCCCGTTGAAGCCTCCTTTTCCAAAGCCTGATCCTGTAACACCTTTATGTAATATAAACGTTCAGAAAGTTCATTTACATTCCGTACTTCATAGATACAAAGTACATTGCCGCCAATAGAGCAACCGGTAGCAATAAAGCATGTATGCACTGAAATCCAAAATTTCTCACCCTTTCAAAATCAGACACACAAATGGAGAGTAGCAATGTACCCAACATCAGAAATGGAAGAATTTGAAAAGGATAAGATGATAACGAAAAAATCAATAAAGAGATAAGACCGGAACAAGCAATAGTTTCTTTATTGGCAATTCCCTTGCCAATCCCCCAAACAATCAATGATAAAAACAACATTAACAAAATAATGCCGCCTTCAACGCATATCTGCAAAAATTCATTGAAAGCATATTCGGGTGCTCCCGCCACTCTCTCTTCCTGTTCCGTATAATTGCCCGATGCAAAATAGGCAGATTGCTTCTCACCATACACTTGCGAGAAAGCTCCCGGACCATATCCAAAGAATGGTTTGTCTGCAATAACCTTGCATGTCGTTTTCCATATAAATAATCTACCATTAGCTGAATCTGCTTTCATCTGGAAAAGTAGAACTGATGCACATGCCACGATCATCGTGACTAATACACAACATAAAAAAGCTATGTAGCGATGAACCCGTAAGTAATGTTTTGCTTTTATTATCCACTTGAAATGTATAGCCAATACCCATAGACTACTAAATAACAAAGCTAACCATGCCGAACGACTCATCCCGGCAGGCAGGATGCACAGCATCAAAGAAAAAGCAACTAGCCACAGGTATCGTACTTTTCCGGTAGATTCGAGTAAACAACCTAAACCAATAGGAAAAATCATAGCTAAATAGCCTGAATAGGGCCCGGGATTATAAAAAGGACCGGTTATTGCAAATAATACGTGATTAGAGGGTAGAAATCCATGAAGTTGCAATACTCCCCATAGAGATAGTATGCAACCTATAGCTACAATCCCCCCATAGAGAATGGTCCTTGACATAGCTACATTTGTCAATAGAATCCGTGATGCATACCATAATATCAATAACAATATAGCATATATTATTTTCCAGTCAGCTAATTGGAGCTCATAATCGTATCGGGCGATATAGTAAACGACCAAAATAGAAATGAGCATATCCGGAACAGATATCCGGAAGCGTCTGTTTCTCGCCATAAATGAAAAGAAAGCCACCACTGAAACCAAACATATTCCAAGAGAGATTGGAAAAAGCAGCAAATAATTATCATAAATACTATACCTAACAAAAAATGCGCTACAAAGCATTACGCTAAATATGACAGTTATTAGTATTGATAAGAATACAGACTTTTTGTTGTTTTTCATTGTGTGTTATGAATATTAATAATGCTTATCTATTTCATATTATTTATCGCATTGCGCAAACAGTGCTGCACTGTGCTGTTGCATAATCGTGCTAATCCTTTAGATTACAGAGTCAATTACCACTCCGATCTGCCAACGAAGGTACAGGAAAAAAGATAATAGCATGCATAAAACATCGGCTAATTTCGGCTCTACAGGTTGATTTAGTGATTTTTGAAAACATATTAGTGATTTTTGAAAATCGCAGCACACCTTATGCCGCATTCTCACTCATCGCATTTTCCATATCAGAGTAAATACATATATTTCCACTACCTATTCATTGTTTAGTTACTAATGCGGAAAGATTCTCCCTACTTATGTCTGATGTGAAAAAGGATTCGAGTAGTAATACTTATATTATTGCTTCAGTTTCCCTCTTAAAAAAATAAATAATGTAGTTTTCATTCTAGTATGTTTTAGATGTTTATCATAGTCACTTGCTATATTTTTTTAAAGATTCTGTTCCATCTTATCTGCTTCGTCTTCTGGTCTCTTGAAAACCAAATAATCTGTCCCACTCCTAAAATGAAATCATCGGGTAATATTCCCCAATAACGAGAGTCATACGAATCATTTGTGTTATCTCCGCACATAAAATAATAATCGTGCTGAAAGCAGTATACTCCTAACAATGTATCTGCAAGGTATACCTGTCCCGCCTCATCCATCCTCATCAAAGATTCAGTCTCATATTCAATGCACTTACGGTAATCATTATAATTAATGGAATCAATCCGAATGCTATCCCCTATTTCAGGTAAATAAACGCTCCTCCATTCGTCATTGACCATCCACTGATAAGTCTCTCCGGGAACTGCAGCACAACGTTTACAATAAAAGACATCATCACCTATGATCATCTTTTCCTTATTTTCTGCATAAGGGAAATTGAATACTACCACATCCTTCTTCTGTACTCTGCGGACTCCTTCTTTCCGATGAATCAAATAATGTCCCGGATGGGTCGCATCTTCTTCCCAAATTCTACGTCCAGGTATCTGCATAGAAGCGAAAATGTAATCACCGCCAACCAAAGTAGGAGACATTGAATAGGTAGGTATAGCGCAAGATACCAACCAGTATATTCTGACTGACAGATACACTTGAAACAATACAAATAGACTAAAAAATAGATATCCCAGCCTTTTCAATAATTTTCGCATTCTCTTATTCATGCCTTTTACTTTTTTTGCTACTATTCCATTTCATAATACAATAGTACGGGATTAGAATCCGCAGATAAAGATTTCAGTCGTTGGAGATCAGAAGAAGACAAAAGAGTTTCATTTCTTGATACCAGCTCCACAAATCGCTCCATTTCCATTGGATGTATATATGAATTTTCGTTTCATCTTGAATTATATTAATCACATATCGTTATTTAAATCCATCTAAACTCTGAATACATCTCCATCATCTGCCAGTAAAGGTAGTAGATAAGGAATTGGTAGGGGCAGAAAGTTGCAAATAGTTTTGAGCAGAATAGCAGAATTAGTGATTTTTGAAAACTTTGCAGCGATTTTTGAAAGTCGAACGTCACATTTTTATAGCTTTTATAATCAAGAATGTATAATTGAGATTCTCTGAAAAAAATAACCTTCTTAAAAAAAGGAATATTTAAACGGTCCAGGAAGAGCTAAATCGCATCAACTCTACAGAAGGATAAGAGAAACTCCAGCATTTGCAAGCAAGGGATTCTTTCTTTTTATTATTGGGGGATTTTATTGATTAAATAGATTCTATTTTTCATCTTTGCTTATCATTCTGCAAATCAAAGTAGCAATAGATATAACATTTTATTGTTCACCTCTTTTTTTATATTTATAATAATCTAGAAGAAAACAAGCGTTAAACAGCTTCTTTATGTCTTCTTTACCACAGATAAAAAGGTTCGTCGGTGAGGAAGGAGACCTTGGTTTTAAAGGAACACCTCCTTGGTTTTAAACCAAGGAAGACTTTCAGAGCAAAAAAAGATGGATATTTATAGATGTTTTTATACAATATAAGCCTATATTCCTGCATATTATTACGCTATTTTATGCATTTTTTTGCTGGTTCATCATTTTCGGAACAACAATTATTCTGCTTAATCTTAAAAATAGCACATCAAGGCTAGAAAATAAATAATGATCAGTATGCTTCATTTTAGGATAGTGACAGATTTGTTAAATAAAGATCTATAAACGTCCGCTTTTTAGAAAGGCAACGGCCCTTCCGTTGCACCGAACGGATTATTTCCCTGCGGAACAAAGTCCGGTTCCGGCGGAGGCGGAGCCATAGCACCGGCATTCAGTTTAGACCCCAGCATAGCACCTGCAGGTTCACCCGGCATCGGTATAACCATATCATCTTCCGGATTAGAGAATCGTGTAAACTCACCTTTGAATCGGAGCAAGACTTCACCTACTGCACCATTACGATGCTTGGCTATCACAATTTCCGCCATACCGCGCAGGTCGTTACCACGATCATCCTGATAAATCTTATAATATTCCGGACGGTGAATAAAACACACCATATCGGCATCCTGCTCGATGGCTCCGGATTCACGAAGGTCACTCAACTGAGGGCGTTTACCGTCAATACCTTCACGACTCTCCACACCACGATTCAACTGCGACAAGGCTATAATGGGAATGTTCAACTCCTTCGCCAATCCTTTCAACGAACGAGATATCGTACTAACCTCTTCCTGACGGCTACCGAATGCCATACCACTCGCATTCATCAACTGAAGGTAGTCAATAATAATGATTCTCACCCCATGTTCACGCACCAGACGACGTGCTTTGGTCCGGAGTTCAAACACAGACAAAGACGGAGTATCATCCACATAAAGCGGAGCATCCAGCAGATCTTTCAGTTTGTAGTCCAACTGTTGCCACTCATAGCTTGCCAATTGTCCACTTTTGATCTTCTCACTCGGAATCTCACAAACATTGGTGATAAGACGGTTGACCAACTGGACGTTACTCATTTCAAGAGAGAACAACGCTACCGGATTCCGATAATCAACAGCAATATTCTTAGCCATAGAAAGTACGAAAGCTGTCTTGCCCATGGCAGGACGGGCAGCGATTATAATAAGGTCGGAGTTCTGCCAACCGGAGGTCATCTTGTCCAGTTTCGTAAATCCACTTTCAAGACCACTCAGACCGTCCGTTCGTGCAGCCGCTTTCTGAATCAGCTTATACGCTTCGTCAATTACCGGATTAATCTGCGTATAGTCTTTCTTCATATTCTGCTGGGAAATCTCAAACAACTTGCCTTCCGCCTCCTGCATCAAGTCGTCCACATCCAGTGTCTCATCAAAAGCCTTGCTTTGAATATTACTGGTAAACGTTATCAATTCACGCGCCAACGATTTTTGTGCAATAATACGGGCGTGATATTCGATATGTGCGGAAGAAGCAACCTTACTGCTCAACTGAGTAATATAGAACGGTCCACCGACCTCTTCCAACTCACCTCTTTTGCTCAACTGCTCTTTGACCGTCAGAATGTCCACCGGCTTCTGATTAACGGCAAGATCAGTAATGGCAGCATAAATCAACTGATGACGATGCTCATAAAATGACTCCGGGCGAAGAATCTCACTCACCAGCGAATAAGCATCCTTCTCAATCATTAAAGCACCCAACACCGCCTCTTCCAGCTCCGGTGCCTGAGGCTGGATACGACCATAATCATTAACCGGTTGTACTTTAGTTGATTTTGTGTTACGGGAATTTCTTCTTTGTTCAGCCATCTGCTTATATACAATTTTATGATTTACAATTTATGATCCCCGGCTTTTATACATAGTAAAAGCCGAAAGGGATGACAAAGATAGAATATAATAATGAAGAAAAGATAAGGAAAAATGAAGATTTTAGTAACTTTGTCACCAATAGCATAAATTCGCAACCCATAATTTAAAATTCTAAAATAATAATTCAGAACGAATATGATCACTTTCCCAAACGCAAAAATAAACCTGGGACTCTCTATTACCGAGAAGCGTCCGGACGGATATCACAACCTCGAAACCGTATTCTACCCCGTCGCTCTCGAAGATGCGCTGGAAATCCGGACCAGCCCCGAAGCGGACAAAAAGTTCTCCCTGCATCAGTACGGAATGGAGATATCCGGTAATCCAGAAGACAATTTAGTGGTGAAAGCATATCTGCTATTAGATAAAGAGTTTCACCTCTGTCCTATCGAGATCCATCTGTACAAACACATTCCTTCCGGTGCCGGACTGGGAGGAGGCTCATCAGACGCGGCTTTCATGCTGAAATTACTCAACGAACACTTTCAGCTGAATTTATCCGAAGATCAGCTGGAAATATATGCCGCAACTTTGGGAGCAGACTGCGCTTTCTTTATCAAAAACGCCCCGACCTTTGCCGAAGGAATCGGCAACATATTCTCCCCCATTCCACTATCCTTAAAAGGATATAAGATTCTGATCATCAAACCGGATGTATTCGTATCAACGCGGGAAGCTTTCGCCAATATTCACCCTCATCATCCCGAATACTCGATCAAAGAAGCGATTAAACGCCCGGTAAATGAATGGAAAGAGATATTAATCAATGATTTTGAAGACAGCGTATTCCCCCAGCATCCGGTGATCGGAGAAATTAAAGCCGAGCTATACAGGCAAGGGGCTGTTTATGCCTCTATGAGCGGTTCCGGTTCTTCCGTATATGGATTGTTCGAGTCGGAAGGGACTTTACCTGAAACCGATTGGGGAACTAACGTATTCTGTTTTAAAGGCAGGCTGTAAAAGAGTAACAAAAAACGGTACCACGACTCCCGTCGTAGTACCGTCACAACACAAACACAAAATAAAACACGACAAAACTACTATGCAATCATACCTGTCTATGCCGGAGAGGCATAAGTACCATTTACTCATATTCACATACTCACAAACAGATCAAGCTGATTAGCATCTAATAAACAAATCGCATGAACGATTTGTTTAAACTTTTATGTTAATTAAAACAAATATCTTTTTACTGAATGCCTCTTTCACGGAGTTTCAGCTGCCAATTCCATGCAGAGCGTAAAGTATCTTCTAATGTTTCTACCGCTTTCCAACCCAGTTCCTGGTTTGCATAATCGGGATTAGCCCATACCTTTTCAATATCACCTGCGCGACGGCCTACAATCTGATAATTCAATTTAACGCCGGTAGCTTTTTCAAAGCCATTAATCAGTTCCAATACTGAAACGCCGCGTCCTGTACCGATATTGAATACTTCTACTTTTTCTTTCTGTTTTTGCTCCAAAATACGGCGGATTGCAATCACGTGTGCTTTAGCCAAGTCAACAACGTTGATAAAGTCACGGATACAAGAACCGTCAGGAGTATCATAATCGTCACCGAATACACTTAGTTTTTCACGGATACCCATCGCTGTCTGAGTCAGATAAGGAATCAGGTTTTGAGGAACACCGTTCGGAAGTTCACCCAGCAATGCTGTAGGATGTGCGCCAATCGGATTGAAATAACGCAGCAAAATAGCATTGATCGGGGCACCGGAAGCTATTGTATCACGGATAATTTCTTCATTAATCTGTTTTGTATTTCCATAAGGAGATTCCGCTTTCTTGATCGGAGCCTTTTCCGTTACAGGCAACTCATCCGGTTGACCATATACTGTACAGGAAGAAGAGAACACTATGCCTTCTACTCCATGTTTAGGCATTAACTCCAGAAGGTTGATTAAAGAAACCAGGTTGTTACGATAATAAAGCAACGGCTTCTCTACCGACTCTCCTACTGCTTTGCTTGCTGCGAAATGAATAATCGCTTTAATTCCTTTATATTTGGCAAATACGGCATCAAGGCCAGCAAAATCAAGACAATCCAGTTTCTCAAAAGCTGGGCGGATACCGGATACTTTCTCTATATTGTCAACAACGTCAGCACTCGAATTTGATAAATTATCGATAATGATTACTTCGTATCCACTGTTTTGTAGTTCTACAACGGTATGAGACCCAATATAGCCTGTTCCTCCCGTTACTAAAATTCTTTCTTTCATATAATTTTAAAATATGGTTAGTTTTTCGGTTTTCAGTTTGTTTGAGGTACAAATGTATGGAAATAAAATGGAAATGCAATAAACTATCGCAATTTTATTCACAGGAAGATACTTACGGGACGATTTGAGGGCGTTTTGGTATGATAAAAAACATATTCGGTATGAACAGATATAAAGAAAAAGGCCGGAAACAAACTGCCTGTATGTTGCCATACGACAGAGTTTCCAGCCTCTTTATCTAATTATCAACTTAGTCTTTTACACGACGCCAGAGAAGCCCATGAATGCCATTGCCAGCAAACCTGCGGTAATCAAAGCAATCGGAGTCCCCTGCATTCCTTTCGGAATCTTCACCAGGGTCATCTGCTCACGCAATCCGGCAAACAATACCAGTGCCAGACCAAAGCCAAGAGCAGTAGAGAATGCGTATACAACACCTGTCAGCAGATCAAAGTCTTTCTGGATTACCAGGATTGCCACACCGAGAATACAGCAGTTCGTTGTAATCAACGGCAGGAACACCCCCAGTGCCTGATACAAAGAAGGAGAAACTTTCTTCAGAATAATTTCTACCATCTGCACCAGTCCGGCAATAACCAGAATAAAAGTGATTGTCTGTAAGTACCCCAATCCGAAAGCGTCCAACACAAACTTCTGAATCAGGAATGTGACGATGGTAGCGATAGTCAGCACGAAAGCAACTGCCGCACTCATACCCATCGCTGTTTCCACCTTCTTGGAAACACCCAGGAACGGACAGATTCCCAGGAACTGCGACAACACAATGTTGTTTACAAAGATTGCCGAGATAAATATCAATATATATTCCATATTCTTTTCTTATTTAATAGAGTTAGGCTTTCTTCAGACTATTAATAATGGCAATCAGATAACCTAAAGCGATAAAGGCACCCGGAGCCAGAACAAAGATCAGCATTCCGTATTCTTCCGGCAGAATGGTCAGATTAAATATCTTACCTGTTCCGAGGAATTCACGTACGGCACCCAACAGAGTCAGGGCAATGGTAAAACCAAATCCCATACCGATACCATCAAACATAGAAGCCAGCGGATTGTTCTTCGCTGCGAAAGCTTCCGCACGTCCCAATACGATACAATTTACTACGATCAGCGGAATGAAAAGACCGAGGGTAGCATACAGATCGGGCACGTATGCTTGCATTATCATCTGCAACAGTGTCACGAATGACGCGATCACCACGATAAATGAAGGGATGCGTACCATATCCGGAATCAGATTCTTGATAGATGAAATTACCACGTTCGAGCAAATCAGGACGAACATAGTGGCCAGTCCCATACCCATACCGTTGATTGCCGATGATGTCGTACCCAGTGTAGGACACATACCGAGCAGGAGCACAAAAATAGGATTCTCTTTGATAATCCCGTTCATCATTACTTTAAAATTATTCATAACTGTCTCCTCCTTTCTTAGTTATTAGTGTCATTAGCAGCTGCTTCACCTTCCGGCGCAACAGCCGGTTCATTTTTCTGGGAAGCTCCGGAATTCGTATCCACCTCACCGCCTTTATATGCCTGATAAGCAGCATTCACCGCATTCAGGAAAGCACGTGAAGTGATAGTAGAAGCCGTGATAGCATCTACCTGTCCATTCATGTCTTTGGTCACAGCCAATGGAGTCTCTCCCGGATTCATGCCCAAAATAGACTTTGCACTTTCTTCGTGAGATACCGGTTTTTCGTTCTTTGCAGGATCATAAGCTCCAAACCATTTGTCCGCTTTCGAACCCAATCCCGGAGTTTCAGCGTGCGCCAATAAAGAGTAGTTATAAATCTTGCCTTCAGCATCAAAGCCCACCAGCACTTTCAGTTCACCGCCAAATCCCATTGACTTGGCTTCAACGGCAGAACCTACCCACTTTTCGCCATTCTTGGCCGGATAGATAATGAAATCCACGATTTTCTTTCCGTCTTTCTCGCTGAAAACAGTATCGCTTTCGGCTACCGGATTATTGGTATATTCAGGAAGCACCTTTTTCAAGGCCTCGTTCAGCGTCTTTGCATTCGCTTCGGCAATAGGACCTTTCGTCAGTTCGTTCACATAAGCCAGCAACGCTACGGAAACAGCTGTAACGCCCGTAAGTACCAGCAACATATTCTTTAAAGATGATTGTAACTTTTTCATTTCTTCTTCGCTACCTCCCCAAAGCGTTTAGGTTTACAATAGGTGTTAATCAGCGGAGTGAACGCATTCATAATCAGGATGGCGAATGACATACCTTCGGGATATGCACCGAACAGACGGATAACCACCGTCAGCAGACCGATACAAACACCGTAAATCAGCATACCTTTCTTGCTCATCGGAGAAGTCACATAGTCGGTTGCCATAAAGACAGCTCCCAGCATCAGACCTCCGGAGAGTAGTTGCAATATCGGAGAAACATACTTTTCGGGATCCACCATGTGCATAATGCCTGCAAATACAAACACAGTCACAATGATAGAAACCGGAATATGCCAGGTGATGATCTTTTTCCAGAGCATGTATACTAGTCCGAGCAACAGTGCCAGTGCACTTACTTCACCGATACATCCGCCGTTCTGTCCGATAAACAGAGTCAGCGCATCAGGTATCTGGCTCAAAGCACTCGCATCGCCGTGAATAGCCTGTTTCATCAATGCCAGCGGAGTAGCACCAGTGGTAGCGTCCATATAAGATGTCAGCTGACCTACTACCGGCCATGTTGTCATCTGCACCGGGAAAGAAAGCAACAGGAATACACGTCCCGCCAATGCCGGATTGAAAGGGTTGCAGCCCAGACCACCGAAAGACATCTTGCCTACACCGATTGCAAACAGTGCACCCAGAATGATAATCCAGACAGGCAGATTGGAGGGTAAATTGAATGCCAGCAACACACCTGTAATAACAGCAGAACCGTCACAGATGGTTGTAGCAGGTTTCTTCATTAAGAATTTAACGATCGCCCATTCGAAGAATAAACAGGCTGCTACCGAAGTAGCCGTGACAATCAGAGCCCCCAGCCCGAAGAAATAAAGAGACACCAGAAAAGCCGGAATCAGTGCGATCAGCACGCCATACATATTTTTCTGTACGCTGTCTCCGCCATGAACGTGGGGTGATAGTGATACGATTAATTTATTTTCCATACTTCGTTATTTTTTAGCTTGACGTGCACGAATCATAGCCCCTACTTTACCCTTACCCAAGCGGCAGTAATCAAGCAGCGGACGGTTGGCAGGACAAGTGAACTGACAGGAACCGCACTCGATACAATCCATGATTCTTTCTTTTTCCATTGTTTCAAAATCTCCGTTTTCGGACAAAGCTCCGAGCAAGTACGGCTCCAGTCCCATCGGACAAGCGCTCACACACTTTGCACAACGGATACAGGTTTGTGCTTCACCACGCTTGGCTTCCTTCTGATTCATGATCAGGATGCCGGAGCTGCCTTTTGCGGTAGGAACTTCGATATTCACCAAAGCCTTACCCATCATCGGACCGCCACCGATCACCTTTCCCGTATCCTCCGGCAGACCGCCGCAAGCATCAATCAGCTGTTTCATCGGTGTACCGATACGCGCCAGGAAGTTGGAAGGTTTGGTCACAGACTTACCAGTTACGGTAATCACACGCTCAAACAACGGTTTATTTTTCTGAACAGCTTCATAAACAGCAAATGCCGTACCCACATTCTGCACAACTGCCCCAGTAGAGATAGGCAGCGCACCACTTGCCACCTGGCGTTTGGTAATCGCATCAATCAACTGTTTCTCACCGCCCTGCGGATATTTCACTTTCAAAGGAACAACTTCGATGCCTGCATAACTAGAAGCAACTTTCGTCATCAGTTCAATAGCATCCGGCTTGTTATTCTCAATTCCGATAAATGCCTTATTTACCTTCACGGCTTTCATCAGAATGGAGACACCTACCATGACTTCTTCCGCGTGTTCCAGCATCAGCTGATGGTCGGCAGTCAGATACGGTTCACATTCCACCGCATTGATAATCACACATTCTGCCTTGAACGAAGGCGGCGGACAAAGTTTCACCTGTGTAGGGAAGCAAGCACCACCCAAACCTACGATACCGGCATCGGCAATCTTCTTCACGATTTCTTCGGACGAAAGCTCACATTCTTTGACCAGTGTCTTGCTACGGTCAATGGTTTCTTCCCATTCGTCGCCTTCTACATCAATAAAAATAGCAGGTTTTGCATAACCGCTCGCATCGACTACTGTATCAATCTTCGCCACTTTTCCACTGACAGAAGAGTGAATTGCTGCCGAAACGAAGCCGGCAGGTTCGGCAATCTTCGTGCCTACCTTCACCATATCACCTTTTGCAACTATCGGTTTGGCAGGTGCGCCAATGTGCTGCCCCAACAGAATAACTGCCTTTGCAGGAACTTCCGCTGTGATGATAGGTTGATGTGCCGACAATTTATTTTCGTGTGGATGAACTCCACCAATTGAAAATGTCTTTAACATACAATTCTGTATTTTATTCTGTTATTATTCTGTTACCTTCGGAGCTTCTGCAGCAACTGTTTTCGGTGCTTCTTCCGCCTTCGGTTTACGTGGAGGGAAGTTCAGCTCGATAATTGTGTTCTGCGGACAAACTTCCACGCACTTACGACATGATTTACACTTGTTCGGATCGATGTAAGCCAAGTTGTTCTCCAGCGTAATAGCTTCGAACGGACAAGTCTTGACACACTTACCACAGCCGATACAGCTCACTGTACAAGCCTTACGTGCTACGGCTCCCTTGTCTTTGTTCACACAAGAGATGTACACACGGCGTGATTTCTTGCCTTGCGGACGAATCTCGATGATCGCCTTCGGACAAGCCTTCACACAAGCGCCACAAGCTGTACATTTGGCTTCATCCACTTCCGGAAGTCCCGTTTCAGGATTCATGTGGATAGCATCGAACTGGCAGGCAGCCACACAGTCGCCACATCCGAGGCATCCGTAGCTACAACCTGTTTCTCCACCATACAATGAAGCGGCAATAGCGCAACTCTTCGCACCGTCGTATTGATTAATACGCGGACGGTTGGCACAGCTTCCGTTACATCTTACTACTGCTACCATCGGTTCAGCTTCAGTAGCTGCCAGTCCGAGAATATCAGCAATTTGTGCCATGACAGGCTGACCGCCTACAGGGCAGAATTTACCATCCAGCGAACCGGCTTTGACGCAAGCATCGGCAAATCCGCTACAACCAGGATAGCCACATCCACCACAGTTTGCCTGGGGCAACACTTCCCCTACCTGGGCAATCCGCGGGTCTTCATACACGGCAAATTTCTTGGAAGCTACATAAAGAATAGCGGCCAGCACGAGCGCTATAGCTCCCAATGAAATCACTGCAATCAGAATCAAATTCATAATGTTTTAGTTATTTATTGGTTTTATAGTAAATGAAAAATGTTGTTTCATTCGCATTTTATTGAGCCACAATACGAAATAATAAGGAATAAGAACTGCCAGAGAAAGAAGAGCCGCATACAGTTCATTCCCTATCAACGCCATCCATGCGAACAGGGAAACAATCAGAAGTACAAAAGGAATTATGAATGCAAGGGTTACAGCCATCATGCCCATCGACGTTTCGCCGATCACCATCACCCGCTCTCCTACCTGATAGGAAGCAGCTGTAACATCCGTTATATCTATGATTTTGTCTTTACTATCCGCCGAAGAACAGTGGCCTTTTGCGCTACAAGCCGCACAAGCCGACGTCTGAACGATTCTCACCGACAGATGAGAACCCTGTATGTTTTCCACAATACCTAGATGCTTTATAGTATTATTCGTCATTTTGCAAACTCAACATTACAAATCGCGGCAAATTTAATCATTATTTGTGAACTACGAAGCATTCCCTCATTTTTTCTACATAATAAAATGTTATTTTTTGTGTTTTCGTTATCGCACACGAAAAAGTAACGCCAACTATTTGATATTTTAGCATACAACAAAGCAGGTGGGAAAGTTCTTCCCGCCTGCCTGTCTTATCTAACCAATTACTTTATTTACTGAATGCTGCTTACAATGATGCAGCCTGTACTCCCAGTACTCCGGCAATCGCACCGGCTACAGCAATGATTACTTTCAAAACTACACTCCAAGTTTTCTTCATAGATTTTTCCTCCTTTCTTTTTTAAGCTTTTCAGATTATACAGTCGGATCCGGGGCTTCCTCGTCTCCTCCTCCTTCATTTCCACCACCGCCATTTTCACCATCATCCGGATCATTCGGAGTCACAGAGGCGTTCAACTTCTTCAGATATTCATCCAGACTGATCAAATCCAGTTTTTCATCTGCACGGGTAGCCGTCTTCGTGATACGCAGTTCCTTATTCGCCTGAAAGAAAATGCGTACGCTATCCACACTTTTAGCATTGACATCTTTCGCTGCATCCGCTCCTTTCGAACAGGCAGTCAGCATAAATACACCTAAGCCTTCGATATTCACAGACTTACCTTCCAGAAGTTGCTCTTTCATTTTCTCCACAAAATTCTGAATCACACTCTTGATATCACCGATGGATAAAGAAGAATAGCCCTGCATTTTCTGCGCAATATATTTCAGATTGACAGACTGACCTAAAGTGATCAGATGCGGATAATATTTCTTGGGAGAATTGGGAACACGCGGGTCAGATGGTCGCGTAACAACCTTGTAAATTACACTCATAATACGTTTTTTTAAAGATTCAAATTCAAGTTATTTTATTCACGTTTTGTTGATCAACAATGCAAAGGTGAGGCTTTTATTTCAGATAACAAAAAGAAAAGCCCCTTGCGGGGCTCTTTTTCTGAGAAAAGTTATAATTCATAGATATTCAGATATTTATCTTTTTGTATCTTGGCCATATCCATAGCCGTAGCCATAACGTTTACCATATCCGTAATGCTTGCCATACTTACCGTAGCCGTAGTAATAACCATATTTTCGCTTCTTCAGGTCTACGCCGTTGATGACGGTACAAAGATTAGGCAGCTTCTTCTCAAAAGACAGTTCATTGATCAATGTATATTCTGCCTTATGAGTGTAGTCAGCACGGCATACGTAAACTGACAAGTCTGCTACACGACCTATTAATAAGGTATCCGTTACCATGCCGATAGGAGCAGTATCAAGGATGACATAATCGAAGTTCTTCTTCAAGGTTTCTATCGCTCTGTCCAGTCCGTTACGAGCCAACAATTCCGTTGGATTAGGAGGAACAGTACCACCCGGAAGAATAAACAGATTCTTATTCACATCAGAAAGTTGAACGAGTTCCATCAAATCCATTTCAGGATTGGAAAGATACTGAGTAATACCTCTCTCCTTATTAGAGAGCTGAAATACCTTATTCAGTCCCGGCTTACGAATATCAAGACCTACAATCACCACCTTCTTTCCCAAAAGAGAAAGACTGATTGCCAGGTTCGAGGAAACGAATGATTTACCTTCACCACTGACAGTCGAAGTCACAAGAATCACCTTTTGATCATTATCGAGCATAAACTGAAGATTGGTTCGAATATTACGGAAGGTTTCACTCATCAGATTATTCTTATTCTCAAAGACAGCGATAGAACCATTTTTATCATTCTTCTCATCCGTCAATGGGATATCACCAACAACAGGTACACTTGTCAGTTTCTCTACATCGGCACGGCCTTCGATCTTGAATTTAGTCAGATCAATCAAATAGATGATACCGACAGGAATTCCAATACCAAGTATCAATGCAATCAAATAGATCATAGAGCGTTTGGGGGATACCGGAATATCGTCAGCTATCGCTTCATCAATAATCTTGGCATTATTCGCAGTAGCAGCAAGAGCAATCGCATTCTCTTCACGTTTCTGTAACAGCATCAGATACAATCCAGCCTTGATCTCCTGCTGACGGGCGATGCTTACATAAGCACGTTCCTGACCCGGAGCGTTGCTGATACGACGGGAATAGCGACTTGCTTCACGGTCAAGGCTCTCTTTGGTGATCATCAACCCCTGCAAGGTTCCTTCAAGGGTAGCCTGTACATTGGCTTTCATGGCACGGATACTCGTATCTAGATTCACAATCGTAGGGTTATTCTCTGTTGATGTACGCAACAGGCGTTTACGCTCAATAAGCATTTCGTTATAACGTTCAATGGCTCCAATCAAGGCAGCATCCTGTAAACCGACATTACTCGGTAAGACTTCGTATTCATTGCCTCGCAAGTATTTACGCAAGTCATTCACTAGACTGATTTGAGTACGATTCTCCACACTCTTCTTTTCATACTCAGCATTACCGGCCAAGGCTATCTGAGCTTCACTCGTCAAGTCCGTGATACCGGCATCACGTTTGAAAGACTCCAAATTAGCTTCCGTACTTCCCAATTCTTTTGAGATAATCCCAATACGTTCATCGATAAATTCTGCTGTCTTCTGAGCGATTTCGTTTTTATCATTGTTCGTATTGCGATTATACATTTCAAGCAACTGGTTGATAAAGTCCTGCCCACGCTGCAAACTGGAGTTTTTCAGTGAAATCACGGCAACAGAAGTCGTTTTAGAAGTAGGTTCCACAGATAGACTCTTACAATAGCCTCTGGCCACTTTCATTGGTTTACTTATTGTCGCAGTTATATGACGTACGTCCTTCTCTATCCGAGGAATTCTTGTTCCATCCTGTAAAGTTACCGAATCAACTTCCTGAAAGAAAGCCAATGTACCTTCATCTGTTGGAAAAATGGCAGGTAATTTCTCAAAATGTTTCTGATAGCCCTTTTCACCTACAGTCACATTCACATCCATGCTACCTTTAGGCTGTAAGATCATCTCGACTACCATCGAAGTTTTCAGTTTTTCAGCCTCTTGAGGTGTCAAACTTACTTGTACCGGAGAAGTCTTATATAAACCTTTAGAAGGAAACTTATCCTCATCTTTATAAGTTATATATAACCCCAACTGATTCACAACCTCTTTTACAAGAGTTTTCGAACGTAGAACTTCCAGCTCATTATCAATGTTTTTAGAAGAAGTCATCAGACCACTTAACCCCATATCCTCCAATTCCGAAGAAAGTCCTGCACCTCCACCCTTCTTCTCGTCTTTTATCAGAACTGTAGCGGAAATATTATAAATGGGTGTAGCCCAGTGCAAATAAAACCATGCCCCAACAAAACATAACATCACCGCCCCTACAAACCAAGGCCAGTGAATGATGTATTTAAAAAGCAGTGCCCGGAAATCAATTTGCTCCTCAGTCATTTCAGATCCTTTCCCGTTTTTATTTTCTTCCTTCATAACTCTTTCTTTTTATTTCAAGATGTTAAACAATAAACTGGCAATAGAAACAAGGATCGAAGTAGCAGAGAACCACAAACTTGTACTAGTTCCGATATCCGAATTTCGCGCTTTTGCCTTATTAGGAGTTACGTAAATAATATCATTCTGCTGCAAATAATAATAAGGAGAAAGAATAGTCTCCGCCTTATTCAGATCCAAAGGAATAATTTCCTGCTTACCATTGGCGTTCTCCCGTATCAGCTTAACATCATCACGGAGACCATACACAGTCATATCACCTGCCATAGCCAGAGCTTCCAGGATGTTCACTTTTTCATTGGAAATAGTAAATGTACCGGGACGGGCAACTTCGCCAATCACAGAAATCTTATAATTCACCATACGTACCGTTACAATAGGAGTTTCTGTAATATAAGGTTTCAGTTTTTCCACAATCATTTGTTCGGTAGCCTTCTTAGTCAGGCCACCCACATGAAGTTCACCTAGTACAGGGAAGTTTATATTACCGTCGTTATCAACTAGGTATTGCTGCAGAACAGGTTGAGTAGTCGTATAACTCAAAGCAGCATTACTCTGCGTAGCTACTGTCAGATTAAAAGGCGCTGCCAGTTCAGGACTAGTACATGACACGACAATCGTCAGCAAGTCTTTGGGCATAATCTTCGCATCATACAGTTGTTCATTCTGGGTACTGTACAGTACTACTTCCGCATCCTGTAAATAAGGTACTTTTTTGTAAGACTGGCAAGCTGTTAACAGAAAAGCAGCCAATACGTAATAACCTAGTTGTTTCATTCTCCTCATATATTTTTATTGTTTTTTATTCTATCTTTATTAAAACTCAATCACTCTTTATCTGTTGTATTTCCAGATTCATTATATGCCCCGTCTTTTGCTTCAAAAATAACAGAAGGCTCTATAACATTTATTGTATGCCACGCCCCTGCAGGTATTTGGATACCGAATTTACCTTCTGCAGGAGATAGTATTTGACGTGAAATTTCTTTAATTTTTCTTTGTCTTGTCACATCACCACAACAGGAAGTTGCTTCATAAATATATTCATTCACTTCTTCATAGATAATTTCTTCCAATTTACCTACAAGACATATCACAGTTTCCGTAGAATCTTCATGTCGATGGATAGGTACTTTTGTACCCGGTAACAATGCGTTGAGCATGCGCTGGCTGGTGTCAGCAGGTGAAGTACGCAGATCGAAATTCTGGCGCAAACGTGGGTTAGTTACAGCCTGCTCGAACAGCTTACCTAAAAAGTCTTTATCAAATTCCATAATTATTATTTTTTCAACGATGTGAGATAGTCTTCATGCAAATGATAGTACTTTTTCATAAACAATATGTAAGCAACAGCCACTACTGCTAATGTACCGATCAAATACAGCCAATGAGCAAATATTGTATTAGGACAGAAATAAATAAATCCAAGAGAAATCACAAACTGCATAACCATATACAGCGACGCCACTTTTACATGTCCGATTTTTAATTCATTAGCCATAATCTGATAAGCATGCTTACGATGTGCCTCTCCCAAGTCCTCGTGTAACATAATACGATGGGCAATGGTCAAACAGCCATCCACACCATATACTAACAAGAATATCAGCCAAGTAATATCTCCTGTCTTGATTATCACATTTCCTAACAAGAACAACATGATAAAGGCAATACCGATAGAACCGACATCTCCGGCAAAACATTTCGCCTTCCCTTTCGGTCGGAAATTGAATATACAGAATACCAATGAAGCGAGAATCGTTAATATAATCAGACTTTGTTCTACAAAGCCCATATCCCTATTCAATAATACCAACGGAATCAATACAGCTAAAGAGTATCCTGCCGTAATGCCATTAATTCCATCCATGAAATTTATTACATTTGTAGCACCAACATATACTATTAGTGCCAACAGTATAATCCACCACATTGACCAATGCAATATGCCAAGTTGATAAAATGCCATTGCAGCGGCAGCAAACTGTACTACCAATCTCACCGAATCCGGCAATGAATGGATGTCATCTATAAAACTCACACCTGCCACTAATGTCAAGCCAGCTAAGAACCAAGGATATTGGAATCCGAAGAAGAGGCTCCAAATCCATGCGCCGATCAAGAAGATGATTCCGCCACCACGTAATACTATCGTAGAGTGTGATGAGCGTTCGTTGGGTTTATCGATGATGTTGCATTTGTCGGCAATACAGAAATAGAAAAGTTCTGCAATGAGAAGCAGAATGAAAATAGTAATATATGTTATCATATGAATTAATTTTGTCTGAATATATCCGATAAGACCTAAGCTTCGTTTCTACTTCTACTTTAAATTTTATAATTCGTTAGTACATCCAACGGCTCCCACCCAAGTTCTTTACGTGCCTTCTCATTACTAAAAGTGAGACTCTTGGTCATCTTTTCTAATTTATAGCTGTTGATAGGGGCTTTAGAGCCTAAAAAATTACCAATAAAAGCCATATATTTAGCCATCCACATCGGAATACTTATAGGCTTCCTCTTACCCAATTGATTTGCTATCGACTCACTAATCTGGCCAAATGTTGGTTGAAATGTATCACAGACATTATATACACCACCTTTCTTAACTAAAGCAGGTATAATGCGGGCAATGTCTTCCGCCATCAAAATGCTCTTCACAACCTTACCTCCGGCAATATTCATGTAGAACCCTTTCTTCACACCATTTACCATAGCACCCAGATTACCTGGAGCATCTTTACCAGCAAGAAGTGAAGGGCGAAGAATTCCAAGAACAACATTATGCATTTTACACCATTTAGTTAGGTATTCCTCGGCCAAAATTTTACTTTTAGCGTATGGAGTATCGCCTTCCAACGGATGCTCTTCAGTGATCAGTTCACCAAACTCACAACCATATACGGCCACAGTACTGATAAAAACAAGAGCCTTAGGTGCACCCACCTTTTCCAGAGCATTACACAAATGAACTGTACTGGTATAGTTTACATCAAAGAATGCCTGTTTCTCAGCCGCAGTCTTAGGCACCACATGAGCCTTACCACAAGCATGCAATACTACATCATAATGATGTTCCAGCCGAGGAGCTTCCTTTGCCAAATTCGTTTTAATCATATCACTAGAGGTGATACCACAAGTAGTCACCTTATACATCTTGTCCAATATCGGACGGATATTCTTGCCAAGAAACCCCGTACCACCGGTAAACAGTAATTTATCCATTATATAGCTTTCAAAAATTTATCCAGAATTACACGTTCAGAATAATCACTCACAGCCAGAGCTCTTGCTTTTCGGCCCATCTCAGTCAAAGTTGCCCTGTCCCATTTTTCAGGGCATCCACAATAGCCCACGCCTTCCTCACGAATTAGTAAATCTATCTCACTATCTTTAGGACCAAAAAATAAAATAGGACGACCTGATGCCAGAATATTGTAAGTCTTACTTGGAACACCAAGACCGTACATACCCTCCTGAAGAGTTACGAGAGCAATATCACAAGCAGCCAATACCTCATTTTGCTGAGAACGGAAATAAGAACCATGGAAGAAGACATTTTTCCGTTCACGAGCCTTAAGTTTTTCCTCCATTGCTCCTGTACCATAAAAATGTAGTTCTACATCCTCTGGTAACATATCCATTACCTTGTCCAATCCTTGCACACGCCCAATATTACCGGCATATTCAAGAATTATCTTACCCTCAGGAAACGGCTGTGGTTTGATATTGTCAATGTCAGCCCAATTTTCAATAATTGTAATCTTAGGATTTTCCCCTTTACCAACCTTCCGCCCTAATACATCAGCCATATCACGCCCAAGAACAATCAACTGATCGGCCTTCGTATAAGCCTTATCAAAAATACGCTTGAACAAGTTGTACATTGGCAATTTCAAGCCAGCAGGACGAGTATTCTCAGGAAATACATCGTGTACAAGAATATTCAGTTCAAACCCTATCTTCTTCTTAAGTCTCGCCATTAATGGAATCATGGGAGCAGGATTCGTCACCATCAGCACCTTATCTCCGGTACATACATACTTGCGTACCAAAGCTATCATTCTTCGGCTCATTAAGATAAAAGAAAGAGCCTTACCCTTAGTGGTATTCTTATCCAAATCAGCACCTAACGCACGATGTACCTCAATATTCTCATGAAGTTTAAACTTATTGTTTGTGTCAAGCTTCTTTCGCTTGTCATATATCTCAGGACCACAAATTACTCCCACATTATACTTCTGTACCATCGCATTGGCAATCTCGCCAAGAATGTAGCTCGTAGAAGTTTCATCCGGTGGAAAAAGTTCAGTTACGATCCAAAGTCGTTGAGTTATGTTACCCATTATTTATATCTTTTTTATTTTTTTTATTAACAAACAGAAGTAAACACTCAATTCCATCCACCCTCCTATAAGTATTCAATTAATGGCATATCCTTTAGTTTGGGAACTTTAAAAAAGTGCCCAAATCGTTTTTTTATTAATTAATACGTGATTTCCAATACCATTAATCATGGTCAATATTAGTTTGCCCAAGCTATAATGCCTGTGTTCTTAAAGGAGTCGCTAAAAAAAAGACAAACTCACCCTTCAATATCACCAACAGTGCATATCGCTAACAATACTCTGAAGATTGAATGTAGAATATTCTATTTAGTCTTACTACCTACAGCTGAGTCTGTTAGCAGAAGATATTTCTTCCCTTCAAACTCCACACCATGTCCTGCGAAATAGAACAAGCCAACATTGAATTTTCCAAATTAATTTCGAAAACGCCCAAATTCATTTACAAGACTCACTAAATCAATGTCGTATGATTCCATAACACAGAACCCCAATGTTTTCAATTCTGCTGCAATGAATTGTACACAAAACACATTATTAATCAATATATCTCCTGAATACACTTATTCACTCCGATAATAGACACCAAACCTCTATACTGGGCAGCATCTATTTTCTTTTTCATTTTACACATTCACTTACAACCTCTACCAAAATCCCTTAATTGCATTGAAATGCTTGTTGTAGTCATCGTATTGTAAACCACCAAATACAGCGTGCTCAATAACCGACTATTTTTCCACAGCACTTCAGAACATCCTCTATACAAGGCGATTACACAAATGTCAAAAAAAATAAAACTCAGATATTTTTAATATTCATTTAGAGATAAAACAGGGTAAAAGTGCCACTTTGTCCATGTAACTGCATGGTTGGGGATGTAAGACGACCGACCAACTCCCTAATATACCATTTGGGAAACAGCTTATTCATGCCGCAACTTTCCATGATGGAAAACATGAAGGCGTAATCAAAAGCCGAGTCTTCATTTCTATATTCAGACAGTTCTTAAGATTCATCTTGATATGTTTCATCATCTGCTCTGCCAGATTATTCAACAGTTCCAGATTGCCATCCTACAATATCCTTTACATAGCAAGCCATTCCGTCTGGATATATTTCAGGGCTTCTCCGGTCAGGGTGCCCAACTCCTTGTATTTGGATTTGGCAAAACGCTCAAACTTGTCCTTGATTCAATCCATGACCAACTTGCTTCTCTTCAGCCCTTCTGCACGCACTCGCACAACATCATAACCGGCCTTTTTGCAATTATGCTCTATCGCAAAAAGTTCTCCGATTTCAGCTATAAACCAAATAAAAACAGAGCGTTTTTCTTCCAGTGACTCAACGAACTTCCGGCGTATATGAGTCAGGCAAGCCGAACAGTGATGGTTCGGAGGGAGCTCTTCATTGTTATATACCTTATATACTATACAGCCGTCTTTGATAAAGAAGCCTATGAAGTTATCCAGAAACTGACGGATAGCCTTGAGAGCATGGGTACCGTACTCATATATGAACCATACAAGTTTCCAGACATTAACCTTGATACCCCAGAAATAACGTTTCAGGTATTTACGCATGCCATTCTCCTCTTCTACGCCGACCAGACCGGAGGTTTCACCCTGCATCCAGTTTGTGCTTTCCGGATGGTATTTTCCCAAGCGTCCTTCATTTCCTTGCGCACGGCTGTATATGGCTTGTTCTTCTGATAGTCTGTATGTCGTAAACGTCTGTCTTTTCCATTGCTATGACTTTTTGAATCTCGTAGCAAAGGTAAGTCAAAAGATATCAAGAACTGTGTGAAAAATAGACGGTTACAATTTTGACGTTTAAAATTCTGCAGCAAAAATATAAGCTTCATATTTAAGTCCTAATTTGAGTGCTTACTCTTTTCATTGCGATATCTTTTTGAATTCTTCTATTGAAACAAATTTATGACCTTCTTTTAGTAATCTTTCTTCCGACCATTCCCACCACTTAGACTGTTCAATCACTTCTATCTCTTCTGGCGTGAAACGATACCTAATCACCTTAGCCGGTGCACCTACAGCTATAGCGTATGGAGGAATATCGTGAGTTACTACTGAATGTGCACCTATTACGGCACCATTGCCAATGGACAAACCATCGTTGATAAACACATTTTCACCAATCCACACATCGTGACCTATATTCACATGTTTGTGCATCTCAGGAGTCACATATCCAAAGTTCTTACCAAAAATATTTTTCTCTCCTACAAAGACTGGAGAAGTAGAAACCATATTCAAATTATGGTCTCCACCACCGATGGCGCAATAACTTGCTATTGAACAAAACGAGCCTATAGTTGCATTGGTTACTGAGTTGTTTTTACCCATATAACTGTAACATCCCATCCTTACAGAGATACAGTTCGAACCTGTACAAATCCTTGCTGTCTTGTCTATCTTGCAGTTCCTCAACGCTGGACGGTTTAGCCAACGCAGGAACTTAGATATGAAGAAGCCGAAATTAACCTTCATGTGATTCTCGTTTCTGTTTGATTTCCTGTTCCATTATCTTAGCATCCACAAGGAAGCGAAACCAATATGCCTGCAAGTAAGCATGTACATAACCAGCCTTACCATCGAGGAATCCAAGCTTAATGTAGTAACGATACCAAAAATAAAATTTTGCTCTCAGGAATTTGGGCATTCTATAATAGAAGCCATCACGGAGCTTGCTAGTCTTCTTCGCTTCATGATAAAGAGTGTTGGGATCTGCCTGACCTACCGAGCGTGTAGAGAAATAATCTGCGACCTCACGAGTAGCATACCAATTATGCTTGTGAATCCAAGCATCCAGACTCTTGGAGTCGTAATGCAGGCAGTCATTCTTCAGATCAAGGCTCTTTCCCTCGCTGAGAATAACATGCTCACCCATAGCTCTGTTCTCATAACGACCTTTGCCAAACTTGAAGATTGTCAGATTGTAAAAAGGATACATTCCTCCATGCTTCAGGAAGGTGCCCATAAACGCAATCAGGAACTTCATCACGAAACCGTTCACATCATCATCATGATGCTTCTTGCAGGCAGCTACTATCTCTGCTCCAAGTTCTGAAGTAACCACCTCGTCAGCATCAATTCGATACACCCATGTGGTCTTCACACCCACATTGTCCAACGCCCAGTTGAACTGAGCAGCATAGTGGTTAAAAGGCTCATGATGGAAAATTTCCGCACCAAGGCTTTCAGCGATCTCAACAGTACGGTCTGTACTTCCACTATCTACCACACAGATACGGTCTGCTACTCCATTGAGAGATTTGATACATCTCTCGATATTTACTTCCTCATTCTTCGTGAGGATGATGGCTGTAATATCTGTCATTGTTTATTGTAATTGTTAATTGAAACCTGAAGATAACGAGTATACTCCTTTGCAATGTGCTCGTAAGAGTATCCGTTATCAATAAACTTCTTAGCGTTATTCCTATATGTCTGTAACTCTTTTGCACTCATGTGAGAAACTTCCTTAATTTTCGTACGGAAATCTTCCACACTACCAGCCTTGAAGTTGAAACCATTGTTATAGCTGCATCTGTCAACATTCACATTATTGTCTTCAGAGAGTACTGGCAGCCCACAAGCCTGGGCATCATAGAAACTCATGCTACACTGTTTTGGAAATACTGAAAGGTCTGCCATCTGATAAAACTTGGCAAGCTCTTGATACTTCTGCGTCGGAAACATAATTACTCTATTCTGTGACTCTTTTAGTATCTTTCTGACTTTCTCGCCATATTCATTGTTTGGAGGTGTTCCCACGCAGACAAGTATGACTTCCTTTGAAAACTTCTCCTTGAATGTTTCTGCCAGTAGCATTCCTCCCTTTGCTTCGGTCAATTTACCAGTATATACTACCACGAACACATCTTCCGAGATATTATGCTCCTTGCGGAATGAATTTCTGACTTCTATCGACGGAGAGAAAAGAATAGTGTCAGTACCAAAAGAAATAAATGGGGTTTGAGCTTCAGGAATGCCCAATTTTCCATTCACATATTTATCATCCTGAGTTCTTACTACTATATATCCTTTATCGCGAATCTTACGACCAAAGATAGCAGCATATAACTTTTCATACAACTTGGCGAACTTATTCTGACTTGCCATTGATAGCATGTGAGAGTCGAACATCATAGGATATTTCAGACCCTTCAACATAAATCTCATGGCTGTTATGGTTTCTACACAATGAACGAAGAGTACATCGGGCTTCACCAGTTCTACAACTTTAAAGATTTCATTTGTGTAAACCAAACGACGAAAATAGTAGCCCTTAGCTTTAACACGAATAATTTTTACTCCTGTTGCATCTTCATAAACTTTGTCTTCCTGATCAAGAGTTTCACCAGAATCTCCGAACTCCTTATAGACAGGATAAAGATGCTCCTTATCTACTGTAGCAATATAGACTTCATTACCCTGGTGTTGCTGAAATTTAGCAAGAGGGTTCACCTGATAACCATACGAAGGATGGAATGTCTCATCAATATGTAAAATTTTCATTCTATATTTTTTTCTATGAATTTAATAATTGTTGCTGCTCGCTGATCGATGGTTAGAGCCGAAGCCATTCTAATAGAACCAGCAGCAAGCTGCTCTCTTTTCTTTCTATCATCCCGGAGAGTTATTATTGCCGAAACAATTTCATCCACATCAATAGGATTAACCATAATAGAATTTGATTCGTTCAATACATCCCAATTAAATGGCAAATTACTTGAAATGATGGGTAATCCACACGACATAGCCTCAATTACAGCATTACAACAACCTTCCCTAAGAGTCGGCAATACGAATGCATCTGCTGCATTAAGATACTCAGGAATTTGTTCGTGCATCAGCCTTCCCTTGAACAATACATTCTCTACCTCAGGTTCCTGATCGCCACTTCCTATTAAGAAAGAGTAGACAGATTCTCCTTCACATTTGCGCAAAGCTTCAGCTACTCTCATTATTCCCTTTCGCTCATTAAACCAACCGACAAAAGCAATGATAAAACAATCTAATGGGATGCTCATCTTTTGCCTTATTTTGACTTTATCCATAGGGTAAAACAACTTCGTATTGACTGCATTCGGAAACACTTCGCATTTTGACTCATCTGCCAATCCAAGTTCTATGCTCTCCGTTTTATTCTTTGAAGAAACGCATATCACTCCCTTTACGTAATCAGAGAATCCTTCTGGAATTCTCGGAATCATTGATTTTACTTCGCTCTCACCTGATGCTACTAACAAAGGAATGCTATTCTCTTTAGCATAGGGATAAGCCTCCATTGCCGATTCCCAGAAATGGCAATAAATCGCATCTGGTTTGGTAGACAGATTCTTTAATCCTTTATATACTGCTCGTTTATGAAATAGTTTGGTGAGCTCCAGATTTCCAATTTTTAGTCTACCTGAAACCGAAAGAAAATTGGGTCTCAATACTTTAACTTTGCCTGATGGCTCTTTTGATGGATTCCACAGATAACGTGTCTTCACAAAATTGTTTGGTGCCACTACCGAACACTCATGCCCTTGTCGTGCCCATTCTTCTACCAATTGTTTAACGAAAGGAAAAACGCTTCGCTTCGCATCTGGGTAGTCATAACTTACTATTGCTATTCGCATACAATTTCAATTTATCAACAAATACTTATTTCTTTGCTCGTCATTCCATACTTCTGCAATCCAATAACCGCTCCCCACAAAAGCCACATAGTAGGTTCACCAGTAACGATTGATAGATTATGAGTTAAAGAGTTGATAGTATAGCAAGCAAACATCATTACGAATACAAACTGCTGTACGTTGTATAAAGAAACATTTAACAATGCGATTCTTACAGATAGGAACAATTGCTTAAAAAATAAAATCATCAATGCAAAACCGCCCAAAAAACCACCAAACATAAACGCATTAATAAATATATTGTGTGGATAATGGTTTGATGCAGTATATGCATTTATACCACCTAAAGGATGCGAAAAAATAAACTCAATTGCTTTTTGATTAATGTCACCTCGTTCTTCGGCGAGCGAAAATCCTTTTGCATAACGGCTATCTCCTTGCATAATGGTATCAAATAACTTTGGCACAATAAAAATGACCACAAATAACAATATTGAGAAAACCAAGATTTTTTTGAATACTGAGGACTCTCCTTGAGAATACATGAACTTGTAGAGAGAAAATAGAGACAAAACAACGCAGGCCACAAGCGCGGTTCTCTCCTGTATTATGAACGTTGTATATATAAAGAAGAATACCAATACCAGATTAATGATAGTAATCTTAGCTTTTTTATTGTAAAAACACAACAATGTAATGGCTGAAATGAAATAGCCATTTGGTACAGGCCCAAAAAGACCTGGAATAGTATAGCCCAACATGTTCTCCTGACTACGCGCACTCATCGCGTCATAAATGTCACCCAATGCATTATTACCTAAGAGCAAACTTATTTCATGTGCGTATGGCACCTGATACATCTGGCCTACTGTGACTAATCCATCTGCAATCCCTACAAAGAATAGTATGACCAACAATAAATTAGCATTACCTGTCTTTCGAATAAACAGTTTAGTTGATTGATAAGCCACATATGAAACAAGATAATAGCCGAGCAGCAATCTTATCATTTCAAACATATATCCAGTATAAATCTGCGCAAGAATATATCCGACAATAAACACAAGATAGATACCAAAATATTTATCCAATTTGATAGCATTATTTCTCCCGCATACTACAAGCATAATAACGGTCATTACTTGCCGTGGAGTAACTGGGCCTATAGTAAACGATCCGAACAATAACTGTGCAATTACAAATATCGTGTATAGTACTTTGAAAAACATTGCAATGATATTATTATATTATCACTATTTATTTCTTAATAATTGTACGAAAAGCATTTTGAATAATTCCACCTGGTCCAATGTGAAATAAAAGGTCAAATAATATAAATAATAAAGATGAGACTACTACACATATTACAGTTCCTAAAATAAACATCCAACCTCGATCAAGATTTAGAAATAAGCACAAATAGTATGTTACAATCACATTTATGCAACAGCTAATAAATGACAGATAGAAATGCCCTAATTTCAATTCCGTCTTTGCACGAAGAATGCGTATCAGATATGGGAACACCAGCAAAACAGCTAGTAAAATGGCAAGACCAGCTCCAACCAGCCCCCACATTAATGTAAAAGGATACAGTAAAATGGACATAATAACAATCTTTATTATGTAGAATTTGAACTCATTTTTAGTATATCCATACGAACGTATCAATGGATTAAAAGAGAACAATAATGTCTGCATCAAGTAAGCCATAAAGATAACTTTGAATGGATTAATCATTTCCATCCAAGTATCACCCAATACAATAGTTACAATAGGCTCTGCATAGAGCAAAATAACTACAGCCAAGTATGATAGCACCAGCAGTATAATATCAATTATTCTGTTTACGACAGAGTTCAATCTTAACGTATCTCCATTAATCTTTGAATAGAGAGGAAATGCAACATTATTCACGACTCCATCAACAAAAGTACGGGGATATTGCGATAGTTGTTGAGCACGATTGTAAATGCCAAGCTGTTCTGTACCTAAAACATTACCTACAATAGCAACATCAATATTTCCAGCTAGCCAACTTGTAACATTCTTCAACTGTAGCCATCCTCCAAATGAGTATAAATCTTTGAATTGTTCTTTATCTATATGGAACCACACCTTATGTGGCAATAAGATAAATGAGTAAATTGTACGGATCAAATATTCGGAAAGAAGGGCAATTATCAACGCCCAAAAACTTCGAAAATACAGCACACAAATCACAACAAGAGTGAAACTAATAATCTTCGGAAGCACGAACAGGAAAAAATATTTCTTTAATTTTATCTCCTTTTGCAAAATGATAACTTCTGGATTAATAGCAGCACTCAATATCACACTTAACATTATTACTATTGACGGCCATATTGATTCTGGACTATGATAATAGTAAATGCAAATAGGCGTAGTTATCAACCACAAAACAATCGTTGCGGCAACCGAAACTAATAAATTTGCAGACCACGCAGTATCCAAATAATTGCTAACATCTCCTTTTTTTTGCACAAGTGCAGGTCCTAATCCCATTGAGAAAGCGATTCTACCTAAACCTGAAAAAAACAAGGCTATGGCATAAATACCAAAATCTACAGGAGTAAGAATCCGACTTGTAATCGAAAGTTGGATAATTCCAATAATAGCGAAAATAATATTCTCGCTGAAAGTCCAAAAGGCTCCTGATAAAAATGTTTTTTTTACACTATTCGACATCATTATTTTCTGATTATTCGAAGACATTTAGCAAAGAGACTTACTAGAGCAAGCTTAAACTTTACAAATCGATTTACCACTCTAACAGACCAATGGGTACAAGCGGCATTTAAACCTTTATGTTTAAAAATATATGCAAATAAAGGTCTGTTCCATCTTACATGAGTTGGTCGGAAAAAGGCAGGATTATAATGAACTGCACATTTTTCTGATATAGGAAATAGTTTCATTTGATCTTCTACAAGTTTAATAAGCTGGTCTCCCTTCTCACTATGAGAACTAACTTGAGAACTTCCCCAATGATTGTAATGAGGCATACCCGATCTCGCCAAATGGTAATCACCAATAGTTATATCAGCGGGCATACCATACCAACTATCGTACACTTTAAACCTACATTTTGAGCAAGACGGTCGCTTCAAATTTTGAAAGGCTACTCCATAATCCGTATCTATAAATTTAATATTATAATTTGAATTATCATTAAATACTGCATGAATGTAATATGGTTTCCATGCTTCAAGTTTATGTCTTACTGAAAAATGTGTTATATCCTTCTTACCATTATCTACAAGCAATTGGTCTATGTATTCACTATGTACCTTTAATGACGTAGGTCCATGGCAAATCAAATTGACAGTATATATTTTTTTCTGTACACCAATATAATGATATAATGCAGCAACTTCACATGGCAAACCAAAAAATAGTACCTCGATTCCAGTCTTAAGATCTTTTTTCACCTGCTTATATATATCATATTTTCTTGACTGCACATATTTAGATCCTCGGGTTGGTAATAATTGTTCAATAGTTTCGCATCTTGTATATTCTATGTTCTTAATGTTCTTTTCTGAATAACAAACACCATATACAACACCACCATTCTTTATAAATTGCGATGAAAGTGTATAAGCAAACCCACCAGATGCTGACTGCTTAATAATTGATTCTTCTTTACTATATCCACCCAGACTCTTTCTAATTGAACGTGGCTCTTCAAACGGTTTCTTTAAAGGACAGACTAACTTACAGCGACCGCAATTGATACAATTATCTTCATTCGTAATTACAGGATAATAGAAGCCCTCAGAGTCTTGACTCATTACAATGATGTTCTTTGGGCATACTTGGGCACACGCTTCACAGCCACAGCAGTCCTTTACATCTTTATATAATTCTTTTGTTGTCATTTCTCGAAATTCAGAGCTTTTTTCAGATAGAATAATCCCTCGGTTCTTTTCTCGGCCACTTTTTGACTAACAATATCAAAATCAATTGGAGTTTCAATATAGTTTACCCAGTCAAAATTTTCGTCAACAATCAATCTATTCTGAATACCCCACATTTGAATTATATTATCTATGCGCGAGTTCTTAGTTACAGAAACGCCAGACTTATGACGATAAAAAACATATAACTGCTTTTCGTTGATTACCGAAAAAGCTAATCCATGAAATGAATCTGTGAACAAACAATCTGCACCTCGAATCCAATTGATAAAATCTTCAGGACCAGCACCCATGATATTTATGTCGGCAAAATTCATATCAACTGGAGAGACGCTTTCATTGCTCATAAGGGAGACGATTTTTAATCCTTTATGCTGTGCATATCTTTTTGCACAAAGTTTTTGCTCAACATCATTGCCAATCAAATAGCAAACAACATAAGGTTCTTTTAGCATCTTCTGTGTAGGGATGCAATCTTCCCATTCTTGCTTGCTCAGTAAGTAGGTAGGATCTGCCAATACCTCAACCTTAATATTTTTTCCACAAACGTCTTTAATAAGTGCCTTTCCTTGTTCTTCGCGAGTAGAAAGAAAATCGAAACGCATCCACATATCCTTTGAACTTTTATAGCAGTACTTCGGATACTTAGAAACACCACAACTCGTAGCGTATGAAATTCGTCTGACACCATCAGGTACAAAGCGCATTGATATAAAATTGCCAAATGCCACCCCAGGTTGCCACATTTGATCACTTCCAATCAAAACTGCATTATAAGATTGTCCAGCCTGTACTAACTCATTGTACCCATTACATATTCTTATATTCTTTAGGTATTTCTCTTTGAAAACCTTTGATGCAGCTTTTCTCATCTGATGATTCTTCTCATGTACTTCATCCAAGCCTTTGTATCTATCCTGTACCTTGGATGCCAAAAGACGTTTAATGAACCAAGGAATAAGCCCCCAATAAAATTTTACATTTCTATTTGACTTATTTGCCTTATATATGATAATCTCAGTATCGCAGCCAAATGACTCTACTGCCTTCTGTGTCGCAAACGATTGCAATTGAGCACCATAATTCGTATGTTCAGGAACAAGGATCAATCCTATTCTTGGTTTATTTGCCATAATTGTTACTTGACAATATTTGAACTGACAGGAAGTATCGAACTTCGAACTTTTGTTCCACTTGTGCTGCCAATTGCTTATTTTACTTAGAAACTGTTTTGAAATTATTCGCTAAATTTGTTAAGCATCATTTTGCAGAAGTCTAATTGTACCATCGTTTCGGCTGTATCAGCATAGAACTCATAGTCAATAGTGAGTTTTCATAAAGCATAGACTTCTCTACCAGTATTACCCTTCGAGAAAATTGAGACGATAATCATTCGAAACCCACCTGAGTTCAACATCACAACCTCACCTTTATTATATTTTGCCATAATGGATTAAATTAGATGTGGTAAATTCCTTCAAGAGGACAGATGTTGCAACAGTCAAGGATGACTTTGCCTTTGAGCTTATCCCAGTTCCGCTTGATATGATCGTGCTTCACAAGGATAACCACCATATCCATATCGCTGAGGAACTCGTCGAAGCTAGAGTACTGGTTCTCTACAATCTTGTGCCCTTCAAGGAATGGGTCGTAGCAGCGGAGAGGACGTGCGAGATGACGTTCTTGTGCTTCAAGTATCTGGAGAGCCGGAGACTCGCGATAGTCATCAACGTTCTCCTTGTAGGTGAGGCCGTAGAGACCCACCTTACGGTTGTCAGTGATGCCGTTCTCCTTCATAATCTCGTAGATGCGGTTAAGAACAAAAGTTGGCTGAGAGTCGTTGGTCTTCATTGACTCGTCGATAACCTTAGCGAGCTGAGGATAATCACCTACTAGGAACCAAGGATCTACTGAGATGCAGTGCCCCCCTACACCAGGACCTGGTTGAAGGATGTTAACGCGAGGGTGCATATTGCAGATGCGGATGATTTCATAAACATCCATATTGTCGTGACGGCAGATGCGTGCGAGCTCGTTGGCGAATGCGATGTTAACAGCACGGAATGTGTTCTCAACAACCTTGGTCATCTCTGCAGTTCGGATGTCGGTAACGACAATGTCGCCCTGACAGAAGGATGCATAATATGACTTCACCTTCTCGCCAATCTCGCGAGAGTCGGCACCTACGGTACGGTTGTTATGAATGAGCTCATAGACCATATTGCCAGGGATGATGCGCTCAGGAGCATGAACAAGGTTGATGTCTTCACCAATCTTAAAGCCGTTCTCCTCAATGACAGGACGTACGAACTTGTCTATAGTGCCAGGGCTAACAGTTGACTCGATGACTACGGTTGCACCCTTAGGGCATACCTTCATAACTTCCTTTACGGCTGCTACTACATAGCAAGCATCTACCTTCTTTGAGAACTTGTCATAAGGAGTAGGTACTGAGACGATGTACATGTCTGTCTTCTGATACTCAGTGGTGAACTTTATACCTGCCCTGAGGGCGTTCTGGAAAAGTTCGTCAAGACCATCCTCCTTGAAGGTGGTGTGACCTGCATTGAGGGTGTCAACGAGCTGCTTGTTATAGTCTGTACCAATAATCTCAACTCCGTGAGATGCCATCATGAGGGCTGTTGGAAGCCCAATATAGCCCAAGCCAATTACATTAATCATGTTGTTTACTATTATTTATTTTTGATTCTATTACAATTTAATATTTACTTTTTCTCCATTCAAATTCTTAATGTATGCAGGATTACCAGCTACCATATAATTGTTGGAAACGCTTTTCACCACAACAGATCCTGCTGCAATTATGACATTATCACCTATGGTAATATCGCCAAGGACAATTGCACCTGTAGCTATTCTAACATTATTTCCAATTGTTGGCTTCATAAGAGATTTCTGAAGGTTTTATTTTTCAGCAAAGTGATTATCAAGTTTTTTGCCCCACCTATTTCAGATATTCCTTTTAGGTCGGCATCTATATACTCACTATTCTTGTAATACCCTATCAAGCATAAAGGCCATATGGGTAAGAAAAACAGAAACCGAATGAATAAATCTATATAGTGCATATTAACTATATCTTTCTATCTCTTCACCATTGAGGATACGTGCGATACGCTCACAAGCTTTGCCATCTCCGTATGGATTAACGGCTTGTGACATCTTGCGATATGCCTCTTCATCTTCGAGGAGAGTGCTGACTTCGGTCATGATCTTGTCGTAGTCAGTCCCTACAAGGTGGACGGTGCCAGAAGCAAGAGCTTCAGGACGCTCAGTGGTGTCACGCATCACGAGAACAGGTTTGCCAAGGCCTGGAGCTTCCTCCTGAATTCCTCCTGAATCGGTAAGAACGATGGTGGCCTTCGACATGAGATGGACGAACTCAAGGTACTGGAGGGGCTCGATGAAAAAGAAGTTCGGACGAGTAAGATCTTCACCAAACACTTCATGGATAGGCTTGCGCACATTAGGGTTGAGGTGCATCGGGTAGACAAAATCAACCTCTGGATAGTTCTCAGAGAGGTCCTTCATGGCTGTAACCATACGGATGAAGCCGTCACCGAAGTTTTCTCTTCTATGGCCAGTAATCAGTACCAGCTTCTTACCACCATTGAGACGAGTCACATCATAGCCTGCTGCAGCAAGGACTTTATTCTGCTCCTCTGCAAGAGCTTCGTCTATCTTAAGCTTATCGACCACCATGTGAAGTGCATCGACGACGGTGTTGCCGGTGACGTAAATGCTACCATGAGCTTTCTCTTCAAGGAGGTTCTTCTCGGAGAGTAGAGTTGGCGAAAAGTTATAGGTGGCTATGCGACCAGTAATCTGACGGTTCATCTCCTCTGGCCATGGGCTGTAGATGTTATGGGTGCGAAGACCAGCTTCTACGTGACCTACAGGAATCTGTGCGTAGAACGCTGCAAGAGCACTTGCGGTGGATGTGGTAGTATCACCATGTACAAATACCACATCAGGACGGCACTCCTTGAACACATCACGAAGTCCAGTGAGGACACGTGCAGTAACATCGGTGAGGTCCTGACCTTGCTTCATGATGTTTAGGTCATAATCCGGCTTCACATCGAAGATCTGGAGCACTTGGTCGAGCATTTCACGATGCTGACCTGTGACGCATACAATGGTTTCAAACTCTTCCGATCTCTTCTGGAACTCCTTCACTAATGGGCACATTTTGATTGCCTCAGGACGTGTTCCGAAAACTAACATGACTTTCTTTGCCATAATATATCTCTGTTTTTAGAAAGTTTTACTTCGCAAGATTTGCAATTCCATTGAGCTCATTCTGGATGTATTCAAGAGCAACAATCTTGGCCTTGGTCTCTTCAAGGTTCAGACGACGAGTATTGTCTGAGTTGAACTCCAACAACTCACATCGTTTTGAATTACCTTCAGTAAAGTACTGATCGTAGTTCAAACTACGGTTATCAGCCGGCACGCGATAGAAGTCACCCATATCCTCTGCCTTGGCGCACTCCTCATTAGTAAGGAGAGTCTCATACATCTTCTCGCCGTGGCGGATACCGATAACTTTGATGTCTTCCTTCTTACCTCCGAAAAGCTCACAGACAGCTTCACCCTGGGTCTGGATGGTGCAGGCAGGTGCTTTCTGAACAAGGATATCCCCATTCTGACCATGTTCGAAGGCGAAGAGGACGAGATCAACAGCTTCTTCAAGGCTCATGATGAAACGTG